>Ga0307377_10000071_pt1 | contig 146538 bp, 109 predicted proteins | sample TR3MG_FD_202535 | JGI IMG/M metagenome (GOLD analysis project Ga0307377, IMG submission 202535) | Soil microbial communities from Risofladan, Vaasa, Finland - TR-3 | ecosystem: Environmental > Terrestrial > Soil > Coastal area > Acid sulfate soil | place: Finland: Risofladan, Vaasa... | reverse complement strand
TATCGAAATGCGTTATATACCCTCCGTTTGTTTTATCTATCATTCGGTTAGTCCAAAAGGGTAAAAGCTCTTCATTAAGATGATCGAATACTTCTTTTTTTAAAGCGATAACTTCTTCTCTGTTCATTTTATTAAATAATCAAAATTAGTTTTTAATATACCGGCAATTGCTCCTGAATTCTTATCAATATGTTACATTTTTCGCCAGTCACAATACCTTGTGGTATTTGAAAAAGCTTCGAAATAACTTTTCATTTGAAAATTTCAGAAATAGCCATGATTCGCCCCCTTGCTCAGTGATCGAGTATAACCCCCAATGTATCCGGACCCCGAACTTTATATCGCGGAATGCCTCAATGGTGGCCGCCGAAGGATGGTGGTAGTCGGCGTCAATGTTATCTTCGATCCAATCCTTAACACAGCGGTAATGCACGTCATTCTTAGGCAATGTGTAGTTCTCTGCAGGAACGGACACTTGCGCAAAAGAAACAGCACAGGCCGCTGCAAGAAAAATAATGGATAAAACTGTTGTTTTCATGTTGTATTTTTAAATTGTTAACGAATTAACTTATTATTATTTAACCACTCCAATAACTAATAGAATATTTGCAAACCTTTTGCTTTCGCCGGTTGCTATCACAAGACAGGTATCGTTTGATTTTACTTCTTCATAAAACTCAAAACGTTTAAGTTTTTTTAAAGGATTATCGGTTCCCAATATTTCTTCGAATTCCGAATGAATAGCTTGTAAGCTATCGTCAGGAGGTATCATCACTATTGCGGCCTCGATTGGAATATAATCTTTCAGTATATTTAAAACATCGGTTACCCTCAGCATTCCCGGAGCAAAATTAAGGAATACCTTTTTGGCTGTCGGAGGCGGACAAGTCGAAAAGGGGAAATTACTATCTGCAATCAATATTCTTGCGCCATGACCGTTACTTCCCAATATTGAAAGTATCTCCGGGTGTAATAATTTTGTTTTCAACATACCAATAAATATTAATTTCCAACTACTCAATTTATATTATTAAATGCATTAATTAATAAACAGAATATCAGGTTTATACGATTTCTTTATCCACATAAGCTTGCAATTCTCTGTTCTGAACAAGTGGCCCAGTCAGAAACAGTACGATAGCTAATCCTATTAGAGCTATAAGTCCATATCCTATAAAAACAGCGTTATATGCTATCGCATAATTAAAATGGGTTGACAGGTTTTTTATTGCTATGCCTGATACTGACTGGAAAATTACACCGCCCAGGCCTGCTCCGACACTTGCAACACCCCATACTGAAGCTGTAGCGCTTTTAGGTACTACATCAGCTGGAAATGCCATTGTATTAGCTGTATATGCAGCATACCCAAAACCTGCAATTGCCAGTACAATTAGTGCACCTGTAGGGCCATTTATAACGAAAGATCCCAATAACAGGGATAATGCCATTATTAACCCAAAAATACCAACAGATATTTTTCGTGCTTTGGGGATTTCAATTCCTTTTTTTATTATAAATTGAGTGAACAAGCCGCCTAAAATATTTCCAAAATCGGCAACAATAAACGGGAACATAGCAAACCATCCTATCTTAGCAAGATTCCAACCATAAACATCGGCAAGATATCTGCCGATCCAAAAAGTGATGAAATACCAAACCGGATCCATGAAAACTTTTGATAAAGTAAAAGCAGAAACAAATCTATTCTTAAATAGCTTTACAGGAGGAATGATTCGTGCTTTTGTCTCTTTGACAACCTTTTTGGGTGTATAATAAGTAAACCAGAATAAGGCCAGCCATGTATAACCAAGTACTCCAATAACCACAAATGTTATTTGCCATCCATAGGTGGTTCCCAGCCAGGCAATTAAAGGAGGCGCTACCACAGCACCAATAGCAGCTCCACTGTTAAAAATACCCGAGGCAGTTGATCGTTCATTAGGCGGGAACCATTCTGAAGTGAGCTTTATTGCAGCAGGCCAGTTTCCTGCTTCGCCAATACCTAACAAAAACCGGAAGAATCCAAATCAAAAGGAAGCTTTTTCTTGCTTAACTCCTTCATTTCTTGTATCATGGGTTTTTCGGGGCAGTATTGATAAGGAGAAAACTGATCAGGTTTTCCCATCAACATTTTTATTACACCGGGAGCTACATTCTCCAGAATGATCTGTGATTGATTGTTAACGCAACCAATACAGGACAGCAGCAGCAGTACTAAAATTAAAGTGTATCTTTTCATCTTACAAATAAGGGTTATACATTATATGGGCACCTCTTAATACTATACTAATGAATATCGCCTACCCTTCTATCTGTCAAATTAAACTTTCATATTTTCACGAATGGCAAAAGGATAGTGCTTTTTTAATACGTTTCAATTACTCAGATAACATTTTCTTTCCATTTGGGATGATTGTCCAATGAATTGTTTCAAGAATATCCCTAATTTCATAGAAATGAAAAGCCTCCCAGGGCATTTGCCCGCCTCTTATCCCGGGATATGTTTTCGCCCAGGAAATTGTATAAGTATCCTCAATAAGATCAAGTAATGGAGGATATTCATAAAACAACCATTGTTGTTCTTTTTGACCGTTGGGCATTGTAAACCTGACATCAATGGTAGCTGGCGCTTCAATTTCGAAGTTTCCCTGATCATCCGTAATTAATTCTGTTAATTTTTTATCAATGTTCCAAATTTCAACCAACGTTTTATTCAGGGGTTGTCCTGAGTTGTCGAGTACTTTCCCGTGAATATGGGAAATCACCGGTTTGGGAGATTGCCAACCTACTGCGTTGAAGAATACCGGAGCAGTCATGCTCACACCTGTGTTTTTGGCATAATCGTTATCGGAGTTTTGCAGACACTTTTCAGCATAAGCCATAACATCAAATTGCAGATCATTTTTCGGGAATACTTTGCCGTAGGACTTAACCACATACCATGCTGTCTCTGTATCATTAACAACGAATTGATGCATCACAAAACGCTTTTTTTGTTCCCGGAAATCAAGTTTCTCAACAACTTTCCCATTTCGGTACAGGACAAGAAAAGAAACATATTCATCAGCAGCGGGTTCGCTATAAACTTTCACGTCAATAGTATGCTTTCCCCCATCTGCCAACAAAACAGAACCAGGAGGAAGTTTCCTGTCAACAGTAAGCAACATAATGGCTTTTCCTGATAACATTGTGTGACCTACCCGCAAATTGTCAACCAGTGATTTACTATCAAAATCTTTCTCTCCAGTCCAGACATAAGTCATAGCTAATTTTCCAAGGCTGCCGCCGGCAACATTTCCATCGGTTTCGGCAACAGGGACTAACCGGTAACCAAGATTAAGCGTATTGAACCAAAGATTCTGATAAAAGAGATTATCTTTACAATCTCCCATCACTACAATACCATCATAAGATTGAGCGGCCAAAAGATCGAAAGCTAAATCTGCCGATGTATTGGTTGCTGGATATATCTCATTTAGTCCACCATGCCACCACCTTGTTGGATGTGCAGCTACTGTAAAGGCTCCTCTTGCCTTATTGCGCAGGCGATCAACAAATGGAGGATTCCATTTAGGATGAAGATCTCCACGTAAGTCTGTTAGATCTGATTTTTCTGCCTGAGTACTATTCACGAAATCATAGTAATCAACATCATGCCATTTCAGGTAATCACCAAAGGGATTTTTCAAGCCGGGATGATTAATATACCAGGTGTGTCCGTAACGAAGTTTCGGACTTTCACATGCAAAGTTCATACTAAGTTCAGGAGTAGATTTTTCTTTCAGATAAGTTAGAATTGAATCATAACTCACAGGTTTATCATCTTCATGAAACCACATTTGACAGACATCCAGATGGTCTATTCCCAATGCCGCACAATATGGATATATATATGGCGGGCAATTCCTTACATTTTCACCATCTAAGTGATTATGCCCATCAAATGAAAAGTATCCGGATTTATGCAAATCAAAGCGGGGAATTAGCGTTATCTTACAATTAGTGAGCTTATCTTCAGCTATTAATATCTGAGTACTAACTTCATCGCAATCACTATTCCAGGCAGTTATGGTTGCCAATCCGGCGGGAACATTTATTTTTATCGGTGAAAAAGCCGGAAAACCTTTTAAATCCCTTCGTTGGTACCAGCCTCCAAAATTATCATCTGCCGGGGTTTGTATCCGTACCCAGGCAGCCTGCTTCCCTTCAGAGCCTTTTTGCTCTATCTCAATTGTCAATTCTCCATCCGCATCCTGAGCTTTCAGGCTATATACACAAGAAACTGTCAACAATATCAGAGTAAAAAGATTCTGCCTAAAGGAAATATTTTTAAATATTGACATTGTTGTTGTTATCATAATAACCATGGTGCAATTATTTAATCAATGAGATAATTTTTTTACCAATATCCGTGTTTTCCATAATTCCTGTAAATTGTTCCGCTCCGGGACCATATGCAAAAACAGGAACCATAACACCAGTATGACCTCCTGTAGCATAACCACCTTTTATAATCCCAGTTTTCATATCGCCATTAATTATGGCAAGTCCGCCAGTTTCATGGTCGGCTGTTACAATAATTAAAGTTTCCCCATCTTTTGAGGCAAATTCAAGTGCCTTACCTATGGCTTTGTCAAAGTCAAGCATTTCCTGCACAACATAAACAGTATTGTTTTGATGAGCTCCCCAGTCTATTTGCGAACCTTCTACCATCAGGAAGAGCCCCTTTTTGTTATTATCAAGAATATTCAATGCTGTTTCAGTCGACAAAGGGAGATCCATTTTTCTTATAGGAAATGGTTCTGGTGATTCATAAACTGTTAAACCTGCCAGTCTACCTGATTTCACTTTTGCTATCTCATCCATCTCCTGTAAAACCTGATACCCTTTTTGCTTCAGGTCAATGATAAGGTCGAGGCCATCTTTCCTTTCGGAGAAGAACCGATATCCACCTCCGATAAAAACATCAATATCAGATCTCACAATATCTTCAGCAATTTCTTCATCAAAAGCACGAGAAGTTTGGTGTGCAACAAAAGAGGCAGGTGTTGAGTGTGTTATCGAAGAAGTTGCCACAAGTCCGGTAGAAAGACCTTTTTCTTCCGCCATTTCCAATACCGTTTTAACAGCAACGGTATCTCCTTTTGCATTAACGACCATGGCAATTGCCCCATTGTATGTTTTTTCCCCGCTTGAAAGTGCTGTTCCTCCTGCAGCAGAATCGGTAATGTAATCATCTTCAGACTGAGTCTTTGAAAAGCCAATATGCTTAAAATTCTCTAGGAATAAATGTCCACCATTTGCTGTTAGCCCCGCAAAAACATGTGATACACCCATCCCATCACCAATCATCAGGATGATATTTTTAGGCTTCTTCTTTTTAAAGTCCTGTTTAAAAGTTTTTACCTGGTATTTTTCACTTCCATGGTAAATTTTTACGGAATCTTCGTTATTAATCCACTGGTAGTTTCCCTGTCCTGAAAGTTGGTTAGCTACTATTAATAATACAGTAATCAAAGGCAATTTTATATTCATAACATATATTTTTTAATTAATTATTTTGAATTCGTTATTTTTTAAAAGAATAAAATCAGACCCTAAATCTTAAATTAAATATCTCCTGACACATTTTTTATAAGATTAATAGTCAGGTCTTTGAAAGAATCAATTTCAATATCAGCATGTTCCAAATTCTGATTGCCTAAATTTGGGTTCCGATAAGCGATACATCGCATATTTGCGCTTTTTGCAGCCAAAACACCGTTCATTGAATCTTCAATTACGAAACAATGTTCAGGTGAAATGCCTGTCAATTCTGAAGCTTTTAAAAATATTTCAGGATCAGGTTTTCCATTCCTTACATCATCTCCACTTACAATAACACTAAAAAAGTTACTGAGTTCAAATTCATTCAGTATAAAATCAATTTGAGTATGCGGCGAAGAAGATGCAAGCGCAAGGAGGAAACCGTTTTGTTGTAATGCAGATATCATTTCCGAAATATATGGTACAGGTTTTAAGTTCGTTCTGCTCTTTAAGTAATCGATGTAAAAAGATTGTTTCAGTTTAACCAGTTCGTTCGTCGGTTGAGAAAGACCAAATGATTTCTTAAGGCGTGTCCACATGACCATATCGGTTGTTCCAATCATGCTATGATGTTCTTCTTCGGTGACTGAAATTCCCAACATCCGAAAGATTTCCTTTTCGCAGGCCATATGGATGGGTTAACTGTCAATAATCACTCCATCCTTATCAAATATAACACACCTATTCATCCCTAACTATTTGTGTTTAATGTCTTTGTTAATTGCTGGCTTTTATAGCTAATGTTTTGCTTCCACCCTCCCAGATTATTTTCAATTTAAATTGCGTGTTGGATTTAATTTTGATCTGCGGTTCATCTTTTGTATTTGATCTTTTCTTGCAATGAAAGCTTATAATGCCATTCTTTCCATAAGGATATCTATTAACTCCAAATTCATCTGTTAAGCGTATATCCCATATCACAGTCTGATTTGGAACATCTGGTCGAATCCCAAAAATGTATTCGAAAAAGATGGCTGTGCCAGTAAGACCTCCTTCACCTACAAAATTTTTTTTGTTATTTCCTGATTGAAATTCAGGTGAATAATTCTCCCAAATGATACCTGTTTTGTCAAATACCTTGCTTACATTATTTACATGGTTGGTTGCTATCTCAAACGCCAGTGAATCTGCACCTATTTTAGTCAGGCCACGCAGGACAGAATAATTTGTCATAGCCCAAACAGCTCCTAACCAATATCCTCCAACAGGATCATAATCCGGATTATCTGCAGAAAGCGTTGGTATTCGATGAGGTCTGTTAAATTCGGTGGTATCTGACAAGTGTGCTAAAAATCGAGGTAATTCTATTTCAGGAACCACATTGGCAAGCAATGCCCAAAAGGTACCAATCATTTTTACATTTGAGAGGCTTCCATCCCTAAAACGGTCGACGTAAATTGCTTCATTTGAATTCCACATTTTAGAGTTGACATAAGTTGAAAGATATGTCACTTCCTTTTTAATCTCTTCTACATCCTCCGTACGATCCAGTATCTGTGCCATTTGGATTAATAGTTTACCAGCAAATATTTCTTGTAGTGTAGCATCTATCCATGACATGTGACCATGGCTAAAAGCATGGTGATATCCTTTGGGTAATCTAGGCAGATTGTCCATGCCACACCCCCAGCCACTGGAAAAATAACTTCCATCAGGCCAACTCCTGTAAACGTTATACCATTGATAATTGGCCAACAAAACAGGGAAAACCCTTTTTAACCTATCTACATCATTAAAATTGCAGAAATATTCCCACTCAGCCCATGGGAAAATATTAATTCCGGCGCTCGACGGATCAAAACGCTGAAAAGCATCGTTTCCGTTGTCCCCTCTTATCTCCCGACATATAAAACCATCTTTGTGTTGTTTGGCATAAAAGTTATCAAGTGTTTGCTGAAAATTAAAAGCTCTGGAGCCGTAACGGCAAAACAAAACCATAAAACCACAATCCTCAGTAAAAATATTATTGTTGAATGCGGGATCAATATATGGAGCTATAAAACCCTTCTCGCCAGTAACTTTTCGAATATTATTAAAAGCAAGTTCCCATGTTCTCCAATACATGTTTATTACATTAGGATTGTTCGGCCAGACAGGTTCAGGTAATTTACTTTTTATTATATTAAACTCTGGTGGTGTTAAGGTATCAGGTGTACTCTTAATAAACGAATTTTCCTCCACATATTTATTCTTTACATAAGTATCAAAATATGGTTGTCCATAAAGATTTATATTTGACAATACATACATTAAGGTTGATAAAACTATTATTAAAATTTTCATAACTATGACTTTATTTGTGGTTAATTTCAAAATGATCTTAGATGTTATAACTCCATTAACTATACCTTCACCCAAGTACGACTAATAGCTGATTTCTCAACAGCTTCCAGCACTTTCTGGCATTGAACGCCATCTTCGAAATCCGGGCTAAATGGGGTATCTTCAACAATAGAGCGGATAAATTCAGCAACCTCAATAACAAAAGAATCAGCATAACCGATACCATGTCCCTGGGGCCACCATCCTCCGTTATAAGGATGGACATCATGTGTGGTATTTATCTTTCGGAAACCTGCTTCTTTCGGTGATTGTGTGTTATCGTAATACAGAAGGGAGTTTTGGTCTTCAAAATTCCAGAAGATTGAACCTTTTTCACCGTTAATTTCAATAGTATTGTAATTTTTGCGGCCAGTTGCCAAACGGGTTGACTCAAAACAGCCAGTAGCGCCACCTTCAAAGTTTACCAAAAACTGGGCAACATCCTCAACAGTAACTTTACCTTTTGGGCCATCTGGATCATTCCCATTAACTGGTCGTTCTTTGATAAGTGTTTGCATGTTTCCTGTCACTTCTTTAAAATTTAAACCCGTTACAAAACGCGTTGCATCAATTGAGTGTGCACTAAGATCACCCAGAGATCCTGATCCTGCAATTTTTTTATCAAACCGCCAAACCATCCCAAAATTTGGATTAGTAATCCAGTCTTGTGCATAGCGGACAAATACATGGTAAATCCTTCCAATCCTTCCTTCCTGAACCAGTTGGCACGCCAATGCAAGTGAAGGTGTAAATCGGTAGGAATATCCGCAACAATGTTTGACACTTGCTTTTTCAACAGCATCCAACATTTCACGAGCATCGTATAAATTATTTGCAAGCGGTTTTTCGCACAGAATATGTTTGCCATTTTTAGCTGCTTCAATAGCAATTTCTTTATGCAAATAATTTGGAGCAGCAATGCTGATAAGATCAATATCATCTCGTTTAACCACATTGCGCCAATCAGTCTCACAGCCTTCCCAACCATATTTGGCTGCAAACACTTTTAATTTATCCATGGTATCATGAGCACATAAGCACTTCATGGTTACCTTAACCGGAAGGCCAGTCCACATGGCGGCATTGCGGTATGCATTAGAATGGGCAATTCCCATAAATTGATGCCCGATAAGCGCTACCCGAATCTCTTTTTTTAACACTTTTCGTCAGGATTAAATTGTTTATTTGACTCTTTATTTGCATGCGTCAATAAATTTCCTTGCGGCAGCTTCAATTTCAGAATCAGATGAATTAATGTTAATACCCCATCCGGCTCCCAGGCCACCATCCACAACACCAACACTGATGTTCATTGCACGACTCAGAATATCATCGGTTTTGGGATACGATCCTTTTGTATGTGGTTGACCCACGTTTTTCAAGTGATTTAAAACATGTTCCATGTTAGCATAAACATGCCAACCGCTCTGGTCGACCGTTTTTGATCCTAATATCTTAGAGACTTTTGCAGCCTTGCTTTTTGTATCGAAAATAACTGTACAAAGAGTTGCACAATCGCCTTCGGGATCGTTCAGTGTCCTGAATTTAAAACCACCTGCTTCATAGATTATACTCTTAAGTTTTTTTCTTTTTTGTCGCAGGGTATCCACGATCCTGTCGATCTTGTTTAACTGTGCAAGACCCACAGCGGCTGTTATTTCATTCATCCTGAAGTTTAACCCCAGTACATTTCTCGTACCTACCTCAACACCAAAGCGCATGGGTTTATGTCCCTGATCGTGCACTCCAAAAGCAGTCTCGTAAAGCGTCTTATCGTTAGTTACAACCAATCCTCCATCGCCACTATTAATAGTTTTAAATATATTGAGAGAAAATGCGCTTATATTGCCGATCGAACCTACTTTTTTCCCTTTGTATGAAGCGCCTGCAGCCTGGCAGGAATCTTCCAGAACTAGTAAATTATGCTTTTTGGCAACTGCCATAATCCTGTCCATATCGCACGGGTTACCCAACATGTGTACAGGCATAATAGCTTTTGTACGGGACGTGATCCTGTGTTCGATATCATCTGCATCAAGGGTAAGACTTTCGTCTATTTCTGCCAGCACAGGAACCAACCCTGCAAAAATAACCGATGAATAGCTGGCAACAAATGTATATGCAGGAACAATAATTTCATCGCCCGGTTTTAAACCTAAGGCTAAAGCTGATGCAACCAATGAGGCTGTTCCTGAAGAAGTTGCCAATGCAAAATCAACACCGCTATAAATAGCAAACTCTTTCTCAAGCGTTGAAACTTTATGTAAAAATTTAGGGTCGTTTTCACTCCCGTACCGGAAAAGATAACCGTTTTGCATTACTTCCATAACGGCTTCCATTTCTTCTTTTCCAAACCAATAAGCACCTGGTCCTGGCATAATAATATATTATTTAATAAATAAGGTCATGTTTTAGAATAATGTTGAATGTATATCTTGCTTATTATATGCTTATTAGAATTATCGTTAACGATATTTTATGGATTTTTAATTATCCCAATAGTCATTTTAGACAATTATCCACAATATTATAAAACAGAACCATAAATAATTACTTAATTAAAATCAATAGTGCTATTCATTATGGTCACCCATAAAAACCTGGCTATAGACGTACAATAGTCCCTATATCCATAGCCAGGTCTAGCAGCTTACACAATAATAATTTTAGTATCCTGGATTTTGTGTTATGATACCTTTCGAACGATCAATTTCTTCAGTCGGAATTGGGCAAAGGTTATGATAACTGTCATTAAACAGTGATCCTTTATCAGTCTGATAATTTGATGCATAAGCTCTCATAACATTACCAAATCTTTGTTGGCGAATTAAATCAAACCGCCTATGATATTCCATTGCCAGCTCAACCCTTCTTTCACGCCAGATAATAGCCCTTAATTCATCCTTATTACTGACATTTACCTGTGGCAGATCTATACTAATAACAATTTCCTGATGAGTCCTTTTGGGATCCATAGGGTTGGTATTCCTTGCCCTTTCCCTGACTAAATTAAGATAAGTTAATGCTTCTTGTGATTTGCCATTCTCGTTTAAGACTTCTGAGTATAACAGTAGCACGTCGGCATATCTTAAATAACGCATATTATACCCCTGATCATTTTCAGGATTGTCGCGTTCTTCAGGAGCCAAATAGATTTTTCGATTGTGGTAACCTGTTAGGGATTCTGAATTATCAATCACATCATTTCCGCTAAAAATATCACCAGTAAAGGTTAAAGTATAAATTAACCGGGGATCCCCGGTACCCAATTCGTTCTTTAGATCCTCAGTAGGACAATCAAATCCCCATCCCCCATTTTTTCTGCTCCAACAAAATCGGTTTAAACCGCTTCCTTCGGATCCACCGCTTGATGCTGTATTATTATGTTGAATCTCAAAAACAGATTCAATTCCATTTTCATATGGTTTCGTAAATATTTTACCAAAATCGTCAACCAGGGAATACTGATTTGATGATACGACGTTTGCAAGAGCTGTTTCTGCCTGTAAATACTTTTGTCTCATAAGGTTTGCTTTGGCCAGCATTGTATTAGCTGCTCCACTTGTTGCCCTGCCAAGGTCAGTTGCTGAATATTCACTTTTTAATGGCAAAACTTGGGCCGCTTCTGAAAAGTCCTTTTCAATCTGATCCCATGTAGCATCGAATGAGGCTCTTTCGACTTGCAATTCACTTGGAGACAAAGGCGTGAGAACCAACGGGACACCACCAAAAGTACTAGCAAGATGAAAATAATATAAACCCCTTAAGTATTTAGCTTCTGCCCTAATCCTTCCAACCAATTCCGGATTAAGGTCTTCGACTACACCTGACTTTTCTATAACAATGTTGCAGTTATAAATTCCTGCGTAACATACTGTCCAAAGTTGTAAACAAATGGCATTTGATGCTACGGCACGGAAACGAGACAATTCATACATTGAAGGCTGATCATTTATATCCCCTCCTCCTTTTTCCGAATCATCAGTCATAATATTACCTAATGCGAATAATGGAGTCTCAAAACCAGATTCCCCTAAATAATTATAAGCTACAGTTAACCCTTGCAGCAATTGTTCCGGGGTGTTATAAAAAATGTCCTCTGTAAGAACTCCATAAGGTGGCCTGCTTAAATAATCCTCACAACTCACCATCATGGTTAATATTAAGATTGAAACTATAGAAAATATATTTTTTCTCATAATTATTAATTTAAAAAGTTAATTAAAAGGTAACATTAACACCAGCCATTAGTGTCCGTGCCTGCGGATAACCACCGTAATCCACGCCAACATCTAAAAGAGTGCCACTCCCTAATTCCGGATCCAAACCCGAATATTTAGTAAACGTAAAGAAATTCTGGGCGCTGATATAAACTCTCAGCTCTGACAGAAAAAGTACTTTGCTTGCAGATTGGGGAAGAGTATAGCCTAACTGTAGGTTCTTGATACGCAAATATGAACCATCTTCTACATAAAACGAAGAGTTTCTGTAATTATCGCTGCCAGTATTCGACGATATAATTGGCTGAATATTAGACGTACCTTCCCCACGCCATGCATTATCATATGCTTCTTTACTCACATTAAAATACCCAGTAGGCGCATAGGTCCAATATTTTAAAAAACTATAAACTTCATTTCCAAAGGCCCCCTGAAAAAATATACTAAAATCGATATTTTTATATTTAAGACTGCAATTAAATCCTAATAAAAAATCAGGGATAGGGCTTCCCAGATATGTTCTGTCATATTCGTTTATTATCCCGTCGGGACCAGTTGGATTTCCTTCGTCATCGGGTGTACCTGCAATATCTTTAAACCTGATATCTCCAGGGTTTGCTTGGGGCTGAGCACCCTTAGCAACTTCATTTTCATTCTGGAATATCCCATCCATAACAAACCCAAAGAATGATCCTATCGGTTGTCCGACCTCTGTCTTAGTAACCAATCCTATTCTTGACTGACCACCAAATATTGCTCCTCCTGATCCTAGGCTCACTACTTCATTTTTAATTGTTGTAAAATTAAGGCCCACTTCATAACTGAAATCTGAAATACTATTTCTATAATTTGCCTGTATTTCAACACCTTCGTTTTTAACAGCGCCTGCATTGCTCCAAGGACTAGCTGGATAACCTGAATAATATGGTAAAGGAACATTTAAAAGCATGTCTTTTGTATTCTTAACGTAGTAATCTGTACTTATCGACAATTTATTCTCGAACAGATTTATATCTAACGCAATATTGGTTTGTTCCACTGTTTCCCATTGTATATCGGGATTACCTATACTGCTTGAAGAGTATCCCTGAAGTGGAACATCACCAATAGTATACCTTCTCGAATTTCCGCCATTTATTAATGATAAATAGGCATAATTGGCTATATTTTGATTTCCGATTTGTCCCCACCCCAAACGGATTTTGATATTATTAATAAATCTCGCATTCAAATTTTTAAAAAAGTTCTCCTCACTTAGTCGCCAGCCAATTGATGTAGAGGGAAATTTACCCCAATTTTTTCCATCAGCAAACCTTGAGGAGCCATCTAAACGATAAGTGGCAGTCAATAAATATTTATCTTTAAACGCGTAGTTTATCCTAGCAAAATAAGACAGCAGTGCATTTGAATTTTTTGTTCCGGTAATTTGGTCAGAAGTAGTAGCAGCCTCTAAGACCCTGAAAGTTTCATCATTGAAAGGAATATCTCGCTTTGAACCTGAAAATCCCTCATATTTGTATTCTTCGGAGGTAGATGCCACCATAGCAGTAAGACTATGTTTTTCATCGATTTTTGCTGTATAAGTTAACATATTCTCCCAAACAAATCCTATACCTTCAGAATAATTCCGGCTAACGGAATTATAACTTCTTTGTTCCCACGCAGCCATGAAAAAACTTGGATTGAACGCATATCCGTTTGAATTATTGAGGTCCAAACCAAAATTTGATCTAAAAATCAAACCATCAATGATTGTGAAATCAATGTATGCATTTCCTGAAGTTCTGAAATTTTTAGATGGATTAAATGTGCGGGCAGCTAAAGCAACAGGATTATAGGCATCTGTTACGCTAGTAAAGCCAAATTTATTAAATTCATAATTCGGATCATTTACATCTGCATTGGGATTAATTACCGGAACCATAGGATCCATATTTATTCCTTCTGAAATAAGGCCAAATGACCATCTGGCACTTTCTGAAATTACATTCCTTAAAGAATTCGTAATACCCAAATTAATCCCAGCTTTTATTCTTTTTGAAATATTTATATCAGTATTTGATCTGAATGAATAGCGACTATAATCAGATCCAATAATAAGACCTTCCTGTTTGTAATATCCACCACTCAAAGCATATTTCACTTTTTCAGTGCCTCCACTCACCGACAGAAAATAATTCTGAATAATACCCTGTTGAGTATATTCGTCCCACCAGTTAGTATCGTACCCATTTTGATATTCAGATTCCAGATTTGCCGGTACAGAAGTCCCTCCATTCTGATGTGCTGTCTTGATCATATCATAGTATTCATCAGAATTTAATTGGACAGGATCTTTCCAGGCAGACGATACACCAATATAGGATTCGAATATTATTTTAGTTTCTCCTGTAGTACCCCTTTTTGTAGTTACCAATACAACACCATTGGCTGCACGGGCTCCATATATCGCAGATGCTGATGCGTCTTTTAAAATTTCTATACTTTCAATATCTGCCGGATTTAAATTATTCATATTGTTAAAAGGCATACCATCAATTACATATAAGGGACCATTATCATTAACAGTACCCAGGCCCCTGATACGAACATTCACTCCTGCTCCGGGAGATCCACTCTCAGATGTAACCATAACACCTGCAACTCTTCCCTGAAGAATTTGGGTTGTATTGGATATAGGGGAAAGTGCAATATCTTCTGTTGATATTGATGCAATAGAGCCGGTGATATCCCTCTTTTTCTGTGTCCCATAACCGATTACTACTACTTCATCCAACCCAATTGCTGACTCAGCCATAGTTACGTCAATTTGGGTTAATGTCCCGATAGTGATTTCCTGGGGTTGCATTCCGATAAATGTGAATTTCAGGCTTTTTGATCCCTGAGGAACTTCAATACTGTATTTACCATCAATATCTGTTATTACCCCCTGAATTGTTCCGGTAACAACAACGTTTACTCCGGGAAGAGGTGCACCATCCTTGTCGGTAACAGTTCCGGTTATTTTTAGTTGTTGCTGCATTTTAGCAGATAAGCCTGTTACATCACTTTGAGTAAGGATGATCTGTCGGTCGTAAACGACAAATTTTGTATCTTTGTTAAGGATATCATTCAGAATATCCTTAATTGGCTCTTTGTCTGCTTCAATATTAACTTTTCGGGTTACATCGATTAGTTTATTATTGTACAGAAAATAGAATTCACTTACATCCTCAATTTTACTGAGAACCTCTTCGATGGTCGCATCTTTGAAATTGAGTGAAATTTTTGTTACCTGAGAGTAAGTCGGGGCAGCAAAAATATTCACTAAACAACAAAATAAAAGAAATGCTGAGATTTTCATGGTTAGAATGAATTTGTGCCAATTACTATTTAGTTTGAACAATCTATAGTAATCCGGATTTTTTTTCATAATTTTGAAGTGTTAGAGTTAATAATAAGATCTTCGTTTGTGTAATAAGGAATCGATTTATTGCCCTCTGACATTGAGGGAAGGTGTTACAGCACTTTTCCTCTTTTTTTTGAGGTCAATATTCTTTTTGATTTTCAGGGTATTTGCATAGGCGGTAGATTTAGGTTTTTAATAAGGGTAGTATTAATAAAGTCAATTACTTCAGATTCTTTTTTGGCTGGCAGGGAATATTATTACTTTTTTCCTTGGGAATGAGCCGTCAGGCAAAGGGTTACGTTTTACTTCAATATAATCAATGGGTGAGGATATCTTTAGCAATTTCAGGATTTCTGTCAGAGATTCATCCTGGAAAGTGGCCCTGAAACAGTAATTCTGTATCTCCTCACCTTTAATCTCAATATCAATATTGAATACCTGGCTGATCTTATTTACAACATTGCTTAATGGTTCATTCCGGAAAACCAGTTTTCCATCTTTCCATGCTATATATTTATAGGTATCTACATTACTGATTGAAGTAGTTCTGTTGATTTTATTGAATGAAAAATGCTGGTTTATATCAAGAGTAGAACTTTTAATATTTTTTTTGTCATCAGTCAGACTGACTTCCACTTTACCTGAGACAAGGGTTACCTCTGCCTCTTCGGCTGAAGTATATCCCGAGACATTAAATTTTGTCCCGGTAGCTTTTACACTTAAAGATGAAGTCTCAACAATAAACGGTTTTTTGAGATCACTTTCAACCTCGAAATAAGCTTCGCCTTTGAGGAATATGGTACGGTTATTACCTACGAACCTGTCAGGGTATTTTATACTGCTGCCTGAATTAAGCCAGACAGAGGTCCCATCGGAAAGCTTTAATGCAGATCTTGTACCGAATGCTGCAAATAACTCATTGTAAACCGGTTCCTGAGTTGTTGTGTAATTATTGGCACGAAATAAAAAATATAATAAATTACCTAACACAAGCGGAATTAATAAAACAGCAGCGATCTTATTCCAGTAATGCCAGAAATTTGTTACAGGAGATCTGAAAGTGACTCTTTTATTAATCAAATTAAACGCCTTGTCAACATCTATCATTTTTTCATTGTTAAAATGTTCAGAGTTATCCCAGATAATTTTTAACTGTTGGAAATACAATAAATTATCATCAGAGGCACCTAACCATTTCTGTAATTCATCAATTTCTTCCTGACCAGCTTCCCCTGTAAGATACCTTGTGATTAAAATTTCCCGGTTTTCCTGTTCTGTTGGTTCCATATGTATTGTAATACTAAAAGACGTTTCAGAGATCAGATACCACAATTAATAATAAGGAAATCTGAAATAATGTTACACCAGGTTAGTAGTAAATTCATAAAACAATTCCCCTGGCCCATCGGACTAAGGGGAATTGAACTAACCCACTAACTAACCTATGATTGAAAAAAACGTTTTTCGAGTTTTGTCAATCTTTTATAAAGACGAATCAGAAACGAATTACCACATTTGTCTGAATTTCAGGTTAGGGGTAATAAGTTATTCCGGTGGTCATTATTTTATTTATTATGACTATTGTAATCATGAATAAGTAAGTCCCAATTGTATAAAAATAACTTGTTGAACATCTCCTGATTAATAATTTCATTTATGCCAGTTGAGATTCCTCATTTCGCCGCTTTAGGTGGCTCTACTCGGAATGACAAGTCATTTTTTAAAGAGGGGGGTGGAAGCAGGGAGATTCGCTCACGCGAATCTCCCTGCTTCCTTTTATCCCTACATTTGCCCTGTCATTCCGAGTCCCAATACAAATTTGCACCCCAGGTTTTATGACAATAACACAAGTATCAGATAATATTTAACTTATAAAATGTTGTCATTAGTAATGCCAGTGAGGAATCTTTGTCTCTAAGTTACCAAACTCATCGACTTCTTTTGTTTCCTTTGAAGCGGGATTCTATACTCTGCTTTTCTATCGACAAAGAAAAATTCATTAAATTTATGTGCATGATTCCCGACACTCATATTATTTATTACCAATAGTCACATTACAGGAAATCAATTAAACTCTTTCTTAACAATTCCAATGCTTTGCTGATTCGTACTTCAACAGTTCTGACAGAAACATTAAGTTTGGCTGCAATTTCCTGATATTTAAGCCCTTCAAACCTGTTCATTTGAAAGGATTCCTTAAACTTTTCAGGCAAGTCGGATATTGCCTTTTCAATTCTCCCTTCCAATTCAGATCTGAGAACATAATTGTCGATATCATATTCATAAAGAGGTGAATTGTCAATAATATAAGTACTGTGATTATTTACTATTTTTCTGTGCCGGTGCCAGTCAATACACTTGTTTTGAATTGTTTTTAAGAGAATTGATTTCAAAGAAACTGTCACATTTAGTTTTTCATGATCCTCCCAGAGTTTGACAAAAGTATCCTGGACTATATCTTCCGCATCGGCTAGTTCGTGTATAAAACTGTAAGCAAAGAAAACCATATCCTTATAATAAACTGAAAAAATATCGGAAAATGAATCAGAATTTCCGGATTTCAGTTTTTCAATTAATAACTGTTCAAATATGAGGTCCTTCTTTCTCACAATTTCTAAAAGTGTGTGAACAAATGTATTTACTTCTTTCTTATTTACAAAACTGGTTTATCAAACAGTTGATAAACTTGATGTTATGAACCAAACCAGATTTAACTTCTGCAATAATCCTCAAAATTACTCTTTATTTGAACAACCAATTTTTATTCAACTTTCATGATATTTCTTTAACCATCAGCCTTACAGTCTTTTTACAGCACTCCCCGCGCCATCCCTTCTGTTGTTTTTTTCTGCTGCGCCCCGTTGGGGCTTGCCCCTATCGGGGTCACACTTTTTGCTCTCACTCGCACTGTAGCACATTGCAACTTGCTTTAGCAGCTCACGAACACCTTTGAAATAAATTATACCTGTGAGTAATCCTCATTGCGCTGCATTTAGATTATTTGCAAAAAGAACACTGGCAGACAAAATACTCTTTTTCATTTCCACGTATTCGTCCGGCTCAGGGTGTATTTTATCTTGCTCAATTATTTAATTTTTATACTTGGGTGTCCCAATGCGGAAGTCAGGAATAAGGAGTACAGAGGAAAAGGCCTCGATGTACTAATGGGTGTTAAGATTCTTCAATCAGGCATAAATCATAAGATGGATACTGTAGATAGTCATCTTGTACTTGAAAACAACACCAGGATGAGAAGCGAATACGAGCGAATTGGATGCCAGGTAGTGAAGAAATTCAGGATATACCAGAAAGAGCTTTAGAGGGCTGTAAAGGCTGTAGAAGCTGTAGTATTTAAAGCCTCTAAAGCATTTAAAGCATTCTTCTCAGAATCTGAATACAAAAGAAAATCCGAGCATCTCCTTGAATTGTGGCCTGGCAGTTTTCTTTGGAGTGCCATCAGGCCTTGAAACAGGATTCTTATCTTTATCAAGCTCAACAGTTTTGGTGTCATCATCAAAAATGAAATGAGTATTGAACCTTACATCTGTAAACCAGTTCAGACTAGCCACTACAATCATTTCCCAGTCAATATCAATATTTTGCGGATTATGGACATAATTAGTAAATAGTTGCAGCCTATTGGTAATTGAGAAATTCTTGAAAGGCTCAAATTTATTTGAAATCATAAAACTTGCTCCTGGCTCATTCTTCGATTTTTTGTCTTTCAGAATACCATATTTTGTCTGATCGATATGTGCAGTATCCGGAACAAAAGTGCCTTTGTAGGAGAGAGGAGAAAAGTTTATTGAAGTTGACTTATTCGGCTTATAATCAAGACCAAACCCAATGGTAAGTATAGCAGGATTCATGAATTTAGATACAGGAATTGAATCATTTGGATAGTTAAATCCATTTGCTACTTGTGTTTTAAACAACATTATACTGCTGAATTCAAACTTACCGAAAGCTTTATGATTGAGCTTTGAGTTTGTCTCAAGAAGGTCGAGATTTTTCCTGATTCCGTAATCACCGGTTGTAAGAAATCCAAGTTTCAACCTGACAAAATTGTTCGACGATAGCTTTAATGTTTTATTATTAAAATCGGCATAACCAGTAATATCCATTGCGGTTGAGATACTGCTCTCTCCTCCTTTCACCCAATTGGTCAGTGATGCCTGACTTAAAATAAATGAGTTCTCAGTACGGTATTTCCAATATTGCCGTTTTACTACAATCTTCTGAACTTCAAGTAATTTAGAATTATCAAGCGATTGAATGTTAATTTTTGCATCAGAATAGTTACTTTTTTTGGAAGGTCGTCTGAAGTTAACTCCCTGTTCAAGATAAAGACCAAAAGTATTTTTTGAAGGAGTCCCAATCCATACAGTTATAGAATCATATAATTCGTTTTTCAACCAGTAACGCATCATTATATCATTCTTTGAGTTCATCCAAACGGAAATTTCTCTGTCATCAACACCTTTAAATTTAATCACAGAAGAATCTCTCTCCTCAAGATCCTTAAGCAAAGAGTTTACTGCTACCTGTATTGAATCACCCTGAAAAGGAGAATTTAAATATCTGAATGGAAATACTGAATTAGATATTGTTGCTTCATCCAGAGTATCAATAACCACCATGATAGTTGAATCAATAAGACCTGCAACAGGTTTTAAAGTATCAAAAGGATCCGGTATAGTTAATAGGTCTGTTCTGAGTGAATCAGAAGCATCCTCAACAATATTTGTATCAGCGATTACAACAGAGTCAGCCGGAATAGTAAATTCAGATGGCGGTAATGAAGGTACTTTTATTCTTAGAGGCTCCCATATATAAAATTTGTCCCAGGGAATATTCAGTGAATCATAAGGGAAATTCTTAAGTAAATAAGTTACGGAATCAATTGGATTATGTGAGGCTTCAAATATCAATTGTTCTAAAGCCAGACGAAGAGGATCATTCAGATCATTCCAGTATCGAGGTTGATATCTCTGTTGAAGAAACCTCACTGCCTGATTAGTCGATAGTATAATTTCTGGCCTTTTCTGGCTATATTTAAAAATTACTCCGCCGTTCTTGAGAGAATCGATTAATGCATTACCAGATATTGACACCTCGATGTTTTCTTGTGCAAAAGCTGACATATAGATACTTAAGCAGGCAATAATAAAAAACAATCGTAGTAACTTATCTCGCATAATTTAAAATTTTATTGATTTTTTTGCAATTGAATTTATCATAAAATACTGTTAATTTTACATAACCTATTTTTAAAATTGATGACACCATATTCAATAACGGTAAATATCATGGTTAATATATACAAAAATATCAAAAACAGAGATTTCTTCACTCTGTAAGGGTAATAATCTGCCATCTTTATATTTCTCATAGCCCTAATATTTTGACCGCGTGCCGCCGACTTCGTCGGACGTAGCCGAATATGTTGGCCGAAGTCCGAAGCTTCAGCAGAGGCGTAAGCCCAGTATTCTTTCTTCAATTGATATTATACATTAATTTTAAATATTTAAATATTATGAACCTGCCATTCACAGAACCATTTAAGACCAAGATGGTTGAAAATATATACAGAAGCACAAAAGATCAAAGAGAAAAATGGATAAAATTGGCCTCTCTTAATCTTTTCAATTTAAAATCTGAGCAGGTCTTCATTGATTTTCTTACAGATTCAGGAACCGGGGCTATGAGCGACAGACAATGGTCAGCCATGATGGTTGGAGACGAAAGTTATGCCGGAGCCACATCCTATTATAAGCTGAAAGAAGCAATAAAAGATATAACCGGCTTTAACTTTTTTCTCCCAACGCACCAGGGGAGAGCTGCAGAAAATGTTCTCTTTAATGTTCTTGTTAAGGAAGGAGACCTTGTTCCCGGGAACTCTCATTTTGATACCACTAAAGGCCATATTGAATTCAGACATGCAAAGGCAGTTGACTGTACAATTGAAGCTGCTAAAGATACAACTATATGGCATCCGTTTAAAGGTAATGTGGATATTGAAAAGCTTGAAAATGTTCTTAAAAGCAATCCTGTTGAAAAGATATCATGCATTATTATAACCATTACCAATAATACAGCCGGGGGCCAGCCAGTGAGTATGGCAAATCTGAGAGAAGTTGGGAAGCTGGCCAGGAAATATGGGGTGAAGTTTATTATTGATTCAGCACGTTTTGCTGAAAATGCTTATTTCATTAAGCTTAGAGAAGAGGGATATACTGACAAAAATATCCCGGATATTACCAGGGAAATGTTCTCATATACCGATGGTATGACTATGAGTTCAAAGAAAGATGCCATTGTGAATATGGGCGGTTTTATCGGTTTCAGGGATGAAGAACTCTTTCGCCAGGCCTCAACATTTAATATTATTTATGAAGGGTTTATAACCTACGGCGGCATGTCGGGAAGAGATATGAATGCCCTTGCACAGGGTCTTTATGAGGGGACTGATTTATCATATCTTGAATCGCGAATCAACCAGGTTGCTTATCTGGGAATGAAGATGAAGGAGTATGGAATACCTGTACTTGAGCCGTTTGGAGGACATGCAATATTTATTGATGCGAAGAAATTCCTTCCTGGTATTCCAAGAGAAGAGTTCCCTGCACAAACTCTTGCTATTGAGCTATTTATTGAAGGAGGAGTAAGAGGAGCCGAAATAGGTTCACTGATGGCCGACAGAGACCCGGTGACCCGTGAAAACAGGTTTCCTGATCTCGAGATGGTGAGGCTCGCAGTTCCTCGCCGAGTCTATTCAAATAATCATATGGATTATGTTGCTGCGGTGGTTAGAGGTGTTTTTGAAAGGAGAGATAAGATAAAAAGAGGTGTCAGAATAAAGAGGGAAGCACCTATTCTGAGGCATTTTACAATTGAACTGGAAAGGGTATAAACCTGGCTTTGATTAGTTCCTTTAATTGATTTCCTTTGCAGGTCTAAAATTTAAAAATGCAGGACCTCACAGTAGGAAAGGAAGGGAAACTCATCTTCCAGTTTGCAGCACCAATGCTTCTGGGAAATGTGTTCCAGCAACTTTTCAGTATCGTCGATAGCTTTGTAGTTGGGAACTTCATAGGAAAAGAGGCTCTCGCTGCTGTAGGCGCATCTTTCCCGGTGATATTTGTTACGATATCGTTAATTATTGGTATCGTAATGGGAACAACTGTGGTTATCTCACAATACTTTGGTGCCAAAGACTTTGTAAAAGTTAAGAGGGCTATCGATACAATGTATATTTACACATTTTTTGCCGGAGTTATTGCCACTTCGGCAGGATTGATATTCAGTGAACCTCTTCTTCGCCTTCTTGGTCTTCCCGAAGAAATTATGCCACAGGCAACCCAATATCTCCGGATATATTTGTCAGGTATTATAATATTTTTCGGGTACAATGGTACAAGCGCTGTCCTTAGAGGTTTAGGTGATTCAAAAACACCTTTATACTTTCTGATAATTGCAACGGTTGCCAATATTATTTTAGACCTTCTTTTTGTTGCAGTTTTCAAGATGGGAGTCGCAGGTGCAGCTTATGCAACCCTTATAGCAAACGGACTCGCATTCCTTCTTGCAATTATATGGCTTAACAAAACTCATAAGTTAATAAGGATAGCTATCCGGGGCCTCCATTTTGACAGGTATATTTTCAGGCAGAGCATTCGTATTGGTCTGCCAACTGGTATTCAGCTGACCCTTGTTGCAATGGGCGCTCTCGCTTTATTGGGTATCGTTAATACATTCGGAACAGATGTGATAGCCGGCTTTTCAGTTGCCAGCCGACTCGATGCAATCGCAATAGTCCCTGCCATGTCATTTTCTCAGGCTATTTCAACTTTCGTGGGCCAGAATATCGGAGCAAATAAAATTGAAAGGATCAGGGTAGGACTCATTTCCACATTGAAAATGTCGGGAATTGTAACAATTGTTACAACCATTTTTATCATATTTACCGGTCATTTCCTGATGAATATGTTTACTAATGATACGGAAGTAATAAGACTGGGATACCAATATCTTACAATAGTTAGTTCGTTCTATATAGTATTCACTCTGATGCTTATTTATAACGGTGTCATGCGTGGCGCCGGGGATACCCTTATCCCAATGTTCTTTTCAATCCTTTCACTCTGGCTAATCAGAATTCCAATGGCCTGGTTTTTATCGGTAAAGATCGGTGTTACAGGTATCTGGTGGGCAATTCCTGCAGGATGGATTATCGGTTTGGCATTATCATTCTCTTATTATAAATCAGGACGTTGGAAGAAGAAAGCAGTTGTTAAATACGAGGAGAATTTGTAACTTTCAACCTTAAATAATTTTCATCTAAAACCAACAATATCAGGAGATGATAAAATCTATGACTGGGTATGGCAAAGCTATAGCTGAAACTCCTCAGAAAAAAATAACTATCGAAATAAAATCACTCAATTCCAAGCAACTTGATTTAAACACTAAACTTTCCTGGCTCTACAAAGAAAAAGAGCTTGAAATCCGAAATCTAATTAGTCAGAAACTCGACAGGGGTAAGATTGACCTTTATATCTATTTTGATATGCTTGATGAAGAGGTCGCTACGATTATTAATAAATCAGCGGTCAGGAACTATTACAACCAGTTTAAAGAAATTGCAGAGGACCTCACAATAGACCTCGATGATCAGATTTTTTCCGCTATTATGAAACTACCCGACACACTTAAAACAGAGAAACCCGAAATGTCGGATACCGAATGGGAATACGTAAAAAAACAGATTCTCGAATCGATTACCATGCTTGATCTGTATAGGATCGATGAGGGCAACTCAATTATGACTGATCTGAAAAAATGTATTGGGAAGATATTATCTCTACTCGAAACTGTTGAGACATTTGAGGAAGGAAGGATTTCAAAGATCAGGGAAAAACTCATGTCAATTCTGGATGAGAACCTGGGCTCAGAAAGCATTGACAAAAACAGATTTGAGCAGGAATTAATCTTCTATCTCGAGAAGTACGACATTAATGAAGAAAAGGTCAGGTTGAAGACTCACTGTGATTATTTCCTTGAAACTATCGAAACTCCATCGCCTAATGGAAAAATACTAAACTTTATCGCACAAGAGATTGGCCGTGAGATAAATACTATCGGTTCAAAAGCAAATAATGCTTCAATTCAAAAATTGGTGGTGATGATGAAAGATGAACTGGAGAAGATCAAAGAACAGACGCTAAATGTATTATAAATGGCATAATGGCGTAATGGCATTACGGCATAACGGCTTTAGTGAATGTAGAATAAGGTTGTTTAATTACCTTTATACCGTTGCGCCTTTGAGCCGTTTAATACTTATAATAAATTATCTATTTAAGAGAATGGAAGGTAAACTGGTAATAGTGTCAGCGCCATCAGGTGCAGGAAAGACAACCATCGTCAATCACTTATTAATCAGTGGTTTAAATCTAAGTTTTTCAATATCTGCAACAACCAGACAGCTTAGGGGTACAGAAATAGATGGCAAAGACTATTTTTTTCTTCCTGTGCCTGAATTCAAGAAAAAAATTAAAAACGATGATTTCGTTGAATGGGAAGAGGTGTATAAAGATCTTTTTTACGGTACCCTTAAAAATGAGTTAGAGAGGATTTGGGCAATTGGGCATCATGTATTGTTTGATGTAGATGTAAAAGGTGGAATTAACCTGAAGAAGAAATTCGGTACCAGATCGATTGCGATATTTATAATGCCTCCTTCAATTGAGGAACTTGAGAAAAGACTTATTACCAGAGGAACTGATTGCCCTTCAAAGATCAATATGAGAATTGAAAAAGCCAGGGAGGAGTTAGAACTTGCATCACAGTTCGATAATATTATAATAAATGATGATCTGGAAAAAGCTAAGAATGAAGCATTTAACCTAATATCTGTTTTTATCAATAATTAAAGTTTGGTTCAATTAATTTAAACTTAATATTTTTCAAATCATAATGGCAAAAATTGGTTTATACTTCGGATCATTTAACCCAATTCACATTGGACATATCGCTATTGCCGGATACATGACTGAATTTACCGATTTGGATAAGGTGTGGTTTGTGGTCAGTCCCCAGAATCCGTTAAAAAAGAAAGAGACCCTGCTGGCCGATCATCAGCGCTTTCATATGGCTATGCTTGCCATTGGAGATAATTTCAGGCTGGAAGTCTCTGATATTGAATTCAAGCTTCCGATACCTTCTTATACTATTGATACACTCTCATATTTAAAAGAGAAATTCTCCAAACATGAATTCTGTCTTGTTATGGGTGGAGACAATCTCTATACGCTTCATAAATGGAAAAATATAGAGAGGATAGCCAGTAGTTATCCTATTTATGTTTATCCCCGGCCCTGTTCAGGGAAATCATTCTCTCCCCTTTTAACTAAACTACTATCAACTATTGAAATACATACTGTGAAAGCTCCGCTCATGGATATCTCAAGCACGTTTATCCGCGACGGGATTAAGAATGGAAAGAATATATCATATTTTCTCTCTCCACCTGTCTGGAAATATATTGAGGAGATGCATTTCTATGAGAAATAAGGCGACAGGCAACAGGCTAAAGAGGGTGTGATTATAACACTTTCTGAATGATCTCCATCCCCCTTGAAAGTGCCTTCTCATTCAAAGGAATAAGATTATGATATCTCTCAGGGAGTGATTTCTTCAATCCTTTTATAACATTCTCAATTTTAATGATAGGTTTAATTTTTAGGAACCCACCAAGAACAATAGTATTAAATATTTTAGGATTGTTCATTTTCGAAGCCTCTTCAGTTGCATCCACCCTAAATATTGAAATATCCTTTCTCTCCGGATGCCTGGTAATACCATTACTGTCGTAAACAAGCATGCCGCCAGGTTTGACAGAGTTCTCAAACTTATCAAGCGATTGCTGATTAAGTATTATTGCAGTATCGAATTGTTTTATTACCGGTGAACTGATCCTTTCACTACTGATAATTACGGTAACGTTTGCAGTGCCTCCGCGCATTTCCGGTCCATATGAAGGCATCCAGCTCACTTCCATGTCCTGCATTACTCCTGAATATGCCATTATTTTACCCATCGACAGAACACCCTGTCCTCCAAATCCGGCTATAATTATTTCTTCAGTCATTTTCTTACGAATTTCTTAATTAATATGTACAAACTATTCTTCCGGAGTTTTCATATCTCCCAGCGGGTAAAATGGAAACATAGTCTCCTCCATCCATTTATTCGATTGTACAGGAGTCATTTTCCAACCTGAAGGACAATTTGAGACTATTTCAATAAAACAAGTACCCTTATCAAGCTTCTGATATTGAACGGCTTTCCTTATTGCTTTCTTTGTTTTTCGAACATTGGCCGGAGTATGAACACTCTGACGAGTAACAAAATAAGTGCCAGGCAAAGTTGCAACAATATCGGTCATTTTAAGTGGATTACCCATTGTTTTAACATTTCTCCCGTATGGTGAAGTAGATGATTTCATTCCTTCAAGTGTTGTAGGGGCCATCTGGCCTCCTGTCATACCATAAATTCCGTTATTAATAAAGATTATCAGGATATTTTCGCCCCTGTTACATGCATGGATAGTCTCTGCAGTACCAATAGCCGCAAGGTCGCCATCACCCTGATATGTAAAAACAAACTTATCGGGTAAAAGTCGTTTAATAGCTGTTGCAAGAGCTGGAGCACGTCCGTGTGCTGCCTGTTGAATATCCACATCGATATAATTATATAACAGAACTGAGCATCCTACCGGTGAGACACCTATTGTTTCTGACTGAAGACCCTCTTCATCTATAATTTCTGCAAGAATGCGATGGGCAGTACCATGTCCGCAACCCGGGCAATACGAAAGGGTATTATCAGTCATAATACTTGTTTTTCTGTAAACCAGGTTTTCGGGCTTTATGATTTCTTTGATTCCTGTCGCTTCAACCATTTCTTAACCTCCTATAATTTTAAATTTCAGATTTTCGACCACCTCATCAGGTGTTGTAACTATACCTCCCATCCTTCCAAAATGCTTAACAGGCACTTTCCCATTTACAGCGAGCAGAACATCTTCAATCATCTGACCTGCACTCATCTCTACCGAAAGGATTCCTTTTACCTTTCCGGCAAGTTCATTAATACGCTTAGTTGGAAAAGGGAATAGTGTTATCGGTCTTAAAAGACCAACTTTGATTCCTTCTTCTCTGGCTAGCTGTACTGCTTTCTGACTAACCCTGGCACTGGTGCCATATGCAACCAAAAGGTATTCAGCATCTTCGCACTGAAACTCCTCATAACGAACCTCCTTTTCCTTTATCTCATTGTACTTTGCCGTCAATTTGAGATTAAAATTCTCTTGTCCATTCGGATCAAGATCAAGAGAGGTTATAATATTTCTCTCTCTGGTTGGTGGTTTGCCAGTAGTTGCCCATTCGGGAAACACTTTGAATCTCTCTTTTTGAGGACTGAGATATACCTTCTCCATCATCTGTCCGATTGCTCCATCAGAAAGCATCAAAACAGGATTACGGTACTTAAAAGCCAGTTCAAAACCAAGATCCACAAAGTCAGCCATCTCCTGTACGGAAGCTGGAGCCAATACTATCAGATGATAATCGCCATGTCCGCCTCCTTTTGTTGACTGAAAATAATCTGATTGTGCTGGTTGTATCGTACCAAGACCAGGGCCACCCCTTACGACATTAACGATAAGACAAGGTAGCTCTGCTCCTGCAATATATGAAATCCCCTCCTGTTTCAGGCTAATTCCTGGTGAAGAGGATGAGGTCATAACTTTCTTGCCACAGCCGGCACCTCCATATACCATATTGATAGCAGCCACTTCACTCTCAGCCTGTAGCACTACCATTCCTGTAGTTTCAGCCGGATTCGCTTCCATCAGGTATTCCAGTATTTCGCTCTGGGGTGTGATAGGATAACCGAAATAGCCATCGGCTCCTGCACGGATGGCAGCCTCAGCAACTGCCTCATTACCCTTCATCAATCTTAATTCCTTTTCCATTACCTGCCTATATTTTTGTTTTATAAACTGTTATTACACCATCGGGACATACCATTGCGCAGTTGGCGCAGCCAATACATAGCTCAGGATTAGCAGGATAGGCATAATTATATCCCTTTCCGTTTACCTCATTTGCCATTGCGATGGTACCTGTAGGACACGAAACCATACATACTTCGCACCCTTTACAATTATCGACATTTACAACAATACTACCTCTAATCTTTGCCATATTATATTTTTTAATTCAATTAAACCGGATGATCGTCAGAAAATTTTTTCAGACGTATCTTAAGATCACCAAACTGCTCCCTCGAAACCAGGGAAACACATGCTCTCAAACCTTCATGTCTTTCACTCCCGGAGATATCCAATGAAATGGAGCTTATTCCGTAATATAGAAGTTCTTCCAGTAATTGCGGACCTGTCATACCCGGATATGATATTGTAAAATAAAATCCATCAGCTAATGGTTCATCAATATCTCTGTCATACACAATTATAAAATTATTCGAAATAAACATTTTTTTCATTTCGTTGGCCTTTTCACCATATTCAATCACATCATCACGATACCTGTATACTCCATCATTAACTGCTTTAAGCAGAGCTGCAAAACCATACTGAACTGAATGAGTTACCCCTGCTGAAAGAGCATACAATGCGCCAAAGATAGCTGAATGTCCAAACTTTTCAGTAGAATAATATCTTAAAAGATCAGGATAAGATCTGTTAAAAAGCTGATCTGATATAGCCATCATACCTATTCTTTGACCTGCATAACTAAAAATTTTGGAACTCGAAATAAGCATTATATATTGATCCGTATAGCGGGCAACAGTTGGCTGGAACGGCGTCTTGCCAGGAATTGAATAATCCTTTCTGAAATCCATTCCGAAATAAGCAAGGTCTTCAATTACGATAACATCATATTTCCTGGAAAGTTCACCAATTATGGCGAGTTCTTCTTCTGTCATACATATCCATGATGGATTATTCGGGTTTGAGAAAAGGAGAGAAGAAATCTTGCCCGATTTCAGATATGATTCAAGTTTATCTTTAAGTTTCCTGCCTCTGTAATTGTATACATCGAATGAATAGTAATCATGCCCGAGCATTTTGACCTGTTGTTTCTGAACTGGGAAACCAGGATCAATAAAAAGAGTTCCCTCTTTAGTTTGATCGTTTCTATTGGCAACCAGAAAACTCACCATGGCCCCCATCATGGAGCCGACAGTGGGGATACAACCCTGAGGATCAATATCTATATCAAGGAAAAGCTTAATAAATCTTGAAGTTTCTGTTTTCAGAGGTGTTATACCTGCAATGTTGGGATAAATAGAGGCAACACCTTTTTTAAGGGCATCTATTTCAGCTTCGGTTCCAATTGAAGGTGAAGGAAGGCCCGGAACACCCATTTCCATCCTGATGAATTTAATTCCTGTCTTCTCTTCAATTTTATTTACCAGCTGTACAATTTCACGAATTGAAGAAGATCCGGGAGATGGATTACCAAGAGTTTTTACCAGACCATTTACTATTTCGGGAGATATAGGGATATTGCTCATAAAAAAAAGAAAGTTCGAATATAAACATAAAAGTTATTGGATTGGAAAAAAAATATGAAGATCATCTTTCAATTCTTATCCTTGCATCAACCACAGTAATATCATCAGCGCTACCGATCAGAGGATTCAGGTCGATCTCTTTTATTTCTGTTGCATACCTTAATAAGCTTGATAGTCTGACAATTATTTCAGCAAATTTTTGTTCATTTATACCTGGTTTTCCCCGTGTTCCGCTAATAATTTTATAGCTCTTAAGGCTCTTTATCATTGATTCCGCCTCATTAAAAGTTAAAGGAGCAAGCCCTGATGATACATCACCAAGCACTTCCACAAATATTCCTCCTAATCCACAAAGAATAATATGTCCAAAACGCGGTTCATATTTAGCTCCTATAAACAGCTCAATACCCGAAAGCATCTGTTGTACAAGAACAGCCTTCACATCCTTAATGCGCATCATCCTGTTAAATTCTGCAGCCAGGTGCTTTTCTGATTTAATATTAAGAGTAACTCCTCCTACATCTGATTTATGAACCGGTCCCACAACCTTTAATGCCAGAGGATATCCGGTTTTGTTAGCCAGAGATAAAAGTCCTCTTTTTGAAGAGGCCACTGCTTCTTTAACTACTGGTATACTGGCAGCATTCAGAAGCTGTTGAATAATAGCAGGCTCCAGATAACCATTTGGTGCAGTATCGATGATTTGCCTTACAAGCGGCACATTAATATTTTCAAGAAAGATCTTCTCGTCTGCAGGGTAAGGTGTATTTGATATTTTAGTAAGTGCCCGTCCCAGAACTACTTCATCAGGGAAATTGACATGTCCCTTGTCAAGAAAATATTCCAGCTCTTCGGAAGAACTTGTTACTGATGGCAAAATTGGATAAAGTGGTTTGTTGCAATCCTGAATTTTTTTATGCAACAGATCATATATCTCTGTCATATCATTTAACCCGTTGCTACCGAATATTACACTCATACCGTCAATCAAAGAAAGTTCCTTATCGACATATTCGATAACATTATCGAGCTGGTCATTTGTTGCTGTGGCAATAAGGTCGATAGGGTTATCAGCCGATGCCCCTGGATTCATCATTGCAATAAGTTTATTATGATGAACACCGGTGATTTTTGGTATATTCATGCCCCCTGCTGATAATGCATCAGTAAGCATCACTGCCGGTCCTCCGGCATGTGTAATAATAGCTATATTACTGCCTTTTAAGTGCTTGTGAAAGAATACCGATGCCACTGTTGTTAACTCTTCTCGTCCTGAGCACCTAACTATACCCGCTTTGCGGAATAATGCTTCAACGGCTAAGTCAGATGAAGCCATTGCTCCTGTATGTGATGAAGCTGCTCTGCTACCGGCTTCGGTAGTGCCGGCTTTTATTGCTGCTATCCTGCAGCCTTTACGTATTAGCGATGAGGCATGATGCAAAAGTTTATCCGGATCACGAATACTTTCGACATAAACAAGTTTAATAGGAGAGCTGACTAAATGATCGAATGTATTATCCCAGTATTCAAGAACCTCCTCCACACCTGTCTGAGCGCTGTTCCCAACAGAATAAACACTTGAAAAATTTAATCCTTTAGGCATCGCCGATTCAAAAATAAAGACTGCTGTGGCCCCCGACCCTGAAACAAAGTCGCAACCTTTGCTATTAAGCTTAGGTACCGGTGAAGTAAAAACGCCATGGTATGTTTGAGTAACTACTCCAATACAATTCGGGCCGATAAGACAGCCACCTGACTCATCTATCAGATCAACAATCTCTTTTTCAAGCTTCCTTCCCTCCTCTCCTGATTCGCTAAAACCTGCTGAGATAATAATAAAGGCTTTGGTTTTTTTATTTTTCACCAATATTTCAATAGCAGGTAAACATAACTTCGAAGAGATAGCCAAAATTGCCAAATCAGTTTGGGGAATTTCAATAATATCGCGGTAAGACTTAATGCCCTGTACTACATCCTGCTTAGGGTTAACCACCCAAAGGCCTCCTAAGAATTTCCCGTCGATAATATTTTTCAGGACTTTCCCACCAGGTTTGAAAATGTCATCAGATCCTCCAACAACAACAATGCTGCCTGGATTTATAAGTTTTTCATTAATCATAATATGCAGTAATGGTAAAGGGACGAATTAAAAAATTCAAAAATCGGGGCAGTTAGAAATTACAAGCCATCAAACCTCTTGATGAAGCCAACATTAAGGGCAACCACAAATAAATATTTCTCTGATATATAACAACTTATATCCAAAGCCAAATCTGTAATTATTAGGGCAATATAATAAAAAAAAATAGCACAAAACAAGATAATTGTCATGAGATAAAAGAGGATGATTACATGAATAATCCTTTTATTATCTTTGCAAACCGACGATCAAAAAGATGGGCATTACAATAGAAGAGATACTAACCAAGGATAATCTTTCAAAGCGTGACATTATATCACTCCTTGAATCTAAAGGAGAAGATAGAACACTCCTATTTAAGAAATCAGCTGAAATCAAGAAAGAATATGTTAGTAATAAGGTATGGTTCAGGGGATTAATTGAATTTTCGAATATCTGCGGTAAGGATTGTTTGTATTGCGGGATAAGGAAAGGTAATAAGAACCTGAAAAGATACAATCTGTCAGATGATGAGATACTTGCAGCTGCAAAGTTCGCTTATGATAATAAGTATGGATCAATAGCTCTACAGTCGGGAGAATTGGAAAATGATTTTTTTACAGAACGTGTTGAGAACCTTCTCAAAAAGATTAAAGAACTCTCTAATGGGGAACTGGGTATAACTTTGTCGGTCGGTGAACAGGAGCCGGAGATTTACAAAAGATGGTATGAAGCAGGTGCCCACCGGTATCTGCTACGTGTTGAAGCGACAAACCAGGCTCTCTACAGCAAGATACACCCGACAGACTCAAAACATAATTTCAACCGGAGACTTGAATGTCTGCAAAGCCTGCAAGATATAGGTTATCAGACAGGGACAAAGATTTGATCTCACCCTGAAAATGATCGCTTTGCTCAGGATAATTATGAAAGATATTAATATCGTTGCAGCTACTGCTCTTCAGGATCAATAAATGGCTTCATCCTCTGATCAGGGATGGATAATTTCTCAGGAGAAAATCTCATGAATTAATGAATATTAATTAACAGGTAAAGATAATGAATTTATGGCCTTCAGGAAATGATTCTTGTCAGTAAATAAGGTCAGATATCTCCTCTTTTGCCGATTTGATCTTTATTATGGAAATATTTTCATCAAGATTGAAATCACCATGGATTTTTTTATGAAATGAGACTGTTACATTTCTGCTTTTTTCAATTCCATTGTCATTAAAAATATTCACAAGTACTTCATTCTTACTAAATGCTACTTTATTAATAACTACCATTCCTTTTGAATAGAAATCTCCTTGTTCCACTGATACGGCATATATTCCGGGAGAAGGAAGAAGTTTACAATCTTCCGCTATTAATATTCTTATATAACCGTTCAGGTAAGTATACTTTTCACTTTCATACTTTTCCTGCATTCCCATTATAATATAATAATGATCCAGATATGCATTTGCCCGCTGAATGTAACCATCGCTTATTGCCTTCCGAATTTTTGTTGAGCTGACCGTTTCATTTTGGACCTCCTGCTCCGGTATCTCTTCTGCTTTAAAAGAATATTTCTTCTGCCATGACCACAACTGCTTATAATCACCCTCCTTATTGAATCCGAAATGGTGATTAAATCCTGCAACAACCACTTTCGCATTCAATATTCCATGAAGGTAATCTCTTACAAACTGTTCGCTTGTGACTCTTGAAAACTCCCTTGTGAATTCAATTATAATTACATTATTAAGGCCGGCTTTTTCAAGAAGATTCAATTTTTCTTCCTGTGAATTGATAAGTTTCAAGTCTTTTCCGGCACTGTCGGGATAGAGGACTTTTCTTGGATGAGGATCAAATGTAATAAGTACTGACTCTCCGTTATGCTTTTCAGCCAGCATCTTAAGCCGGTTTAAAATAGTTTTATGTCCAACATGAACCCCGTCGAAAGATCCGGTTGTTACAACAGGGTTTTTTATAACCTTTGCATCTTCAAAACTCGTGAAAATATTCATGTTGCATCCAACAATCTAAATTCTGTTCTCTTTCACAAAATATGCAACTTTTTCTATAGATGTTATCATATCATACTCTTCGAGATAAACTCCTGACGGAACATTTAATGGTATTGTAGTAAAATTCAGAATGCCCTTTATTCCGAACCTTACAGTCTCTTCAGCTATTTCCCTGGCGTAATCGGGAGGAACAGTAAGTATAGCTATTCTGATATCCAGTTCTTTTATCATTTTTTCAATATCACTATATGGATAACATTTCACACCGGCTATAACTTTATTTACTTTCGAAGGGTCATTGTCAAACGATGCGACAAGGTTAAGTTTTGATCTTTTGCCCTTAAAATAAGCTGCCACGGCTCTTCCGAAGTTACCAATACCAATTACAGCTACATTCATGCTTCTTTCACAATCGATTATCTGTCCAATAGTATCAATGAGTTCCCTTACATCATATCCTTTTCTAAGAACACTTGAATAACCTATCAGCATCAGGTCGCGTCTGACCTGCACAGCTGTAATGTGAAGTCTGGCGGCCAAATCGTGGGAAAAGATAAAGTTTTTCTTTTCATTAAGGCATTCCAGAAGTGTCCTTCTGTACTCGCTAAGCCTTTCTACAGTTTTTCCTGGTAATTTCATCATAGAATTTTTTAATTAATTGGTATGATGTTACTTGTCGCAATGGTTCTTGACTTTATTCATCATAAATTTCAGGTAATTGTAATTGGTTTTTTAGGTAATTTTATTTTAAATACAGTACCCACATCGGGTGTGCTATCAACGTTAATTGTGCCATGATAAAGTTCAACTACCTTCTTAACGATAGATAATCCGAGTCCGCTGCCTGAAATATTTCTTGTCTTTTCATTCTTTATCCGTACAAACTCGTCAAAAAGATTTTCTATATCATTCTTTGTAATACCAATTCCGGTATCAGCAAAGATAATAATAGCTGCGTTCTCTGAACTATCAATAGTAATGTCTGCTTTCCCTCCTATCCGGTTGTATTTAACCGCATTTGATATCAGGTTATTGAAAACGATCTCTATATCATCAGGATCAGCCATAATATAAGCATCAGATCTGATATCAAGATTAATGGCTATATCCATTTGTATTGCGAATGGCTGTACGGTAGTAATTGCTGATGCTGCAATATCTGCCAGCCTGACCTCCTGTATTTTTTCTTCTTTTCTTTCCAGCCTTATCTTTGTAAAGTCAAGAAGGTCCATTATGAGGTTTCTCATCCCCTGTATCCTCTGGAGAGATCTTTCGATTGGAGTCGCATAATCATCAATCATCTCTCCTGCCTGTTTTCCCTGCATCATCCTGAGATAACCTTCCAGTGCATTCAGAGGAGCTTTTAATTCATGAGAGAGGACAGACAGGAACTGATACCTGATCTTTTTCCCCTCCTGTTTCATCTTATGTGTTATCCTCTTCAGGTACTGTTGCTTAGTAATATTTTCAATACTTGATTTAAGTTCCTGAGGTGTAAATGGTTTTGGGATGAAATCGATAGCTCCGTCACGGGTAGCCCTGATTGCCACATCGAGTGAAGCATAAGAGGTGATCATTGCCACTACAATATCATAATTTCTCTTCCTAATGTACTCCAGAACATCCACCCCCTGTATTCCTGGTAACTTATTATCCAGTAATAGAATATCCGGCAAATCCCTATCAAGAATAGTCACTCCTTCTTCACCAGTAGCTGCTTCAGTAACTTCAAAGGTGTAATCTTCATCCATAAAAGGATAAGTTACATGAAAGTTGTTCAGTATCCGGGAGACACCTGAACGTATTCCTGGTTCATCATCAATAACTAGTACTTTTAATACAGCCATCTCAAAGCTTTAGTAATTTCATAACCTCCTGATCTAACTGTTCGGCCCTGATACCCTTTTCAAGATATCTGTCAGCTCTGATCCAGGATTTTTCCTGTTCTGAATCTATACTGAATGACAAACCTGTTTCATGTGAAACTGCTGTTGCCAGAATTACCGGTACATCCGGATACTTAAGCTTAATTTTATAGCACAATATAAACCCACTGTCATCGCTCTCCATCATCAGGTCAAATATTGCCAGGGAAGGTTTGAACCTTAATATTACCGATTCCGCTTCCGCCTGACTTTCAACAGCTATTGTTTTATATCCTGCTTTCTCAAGGTTAAATACTGTTTGAAAAAGATAATCGGGATCATCGTCAGCAATCAGTATTGTAAAATCACTCTTATTCATCTTTCTGCAAATTTCTAAAAATTCTTTAAATCAAAGAGTTATTATGATAAATATTATCAATTGTTAATTTGTTAACATTATTGCCGGTAGCAGGGATGAAATTCGATGTTTGAATATCAAATACCCAATACCAATCTACGCTTTCCTCCTGGGCAATACTATTTTAAAGCTCGTACCAGTCTGCCCTTTGGCAGGATCATTGTTCGATTCGGCAGTTATCTGTCCTTTATGCATCTTCACAATACCATAAGCAGTAGCAAGTCCAAGTCCTGTTCCCAGTCCAATAACTTTTGTAGTGAAAAATGGCTCGAAAATTTTTACTCTGTCCTCCTCTTTTATACCTTTTCCAGTATCAGAAATTATTATAATAACATCACCCAGAGTGTCTTCCAGCTTAATATAGATAAGACCTCCTACCGGCATAGCGTCAAATGCATTTTTTATCAGATTAGTGATAACCTGCATCATCTGTTCAGAGTCGAGCATTGCCTCCGGATTAGAAGTCAGATCGTCAATTTTGACTTTGACATTTTCAGGTATTATCAGGCTTTCAAGACTTTGATTAACCAGTTCTTTAACATTGACAGACTGATGATTAACCTGGTTTTTCCTGGCAAAGTTTAGTAAGCCTGCAACAATCTTTTTACATCTGGCTGCCTGCTCAACAATCAGTTTAAGGTCTTCTCTGACAGGATCACCTGCTGAAGATTCCTCGAAGAGAATATTACTGTACATAATTACAACTCCGAGAGGATTATTCAGTTCATGGGCAATACCTGCAGATAGTTGGCCCATATGAGCAAGTTTCTCGGATTGCTTCAGAGCCTGTTTCATCGAAGTAAGTTTCTCATTCGACAGGGCCAGCTCATTCACTGATTTATGTAGTTTTTCAATTGTATAAGGAAGACACATCTCAACTTCGGCAAGACCTTTATTGATTGCTATTGCATGCTCCAGACAGCTTTCATAGCCACAGGCACCACAATCAAGCTGGTCATTACGGGTCTTCTTTCCCATCTTGATCAGAATTTCGTTCACCTCATTCTCATCGGTTTCTTCAATACGATGATCTTCAGGCTTATGCTTGAAATAAAGGTCAAGGTCTGAAAACTCTTTAAATGCTTCTTCCCAGCTGGAAGTATCAATCTTCTGCATTTTGTCGTTGGCATAAGCGCTTACCAGTGCACGCCTGTTATATTGCTTTCCGTTCTTCGATAAACCGGGTCCCATTATACATCCTTCGCAACAGAGCAGCTCCATGTGCTGATTTTTTATAAGTCCTGCTTCAAACTCCTTTAAAGCACCCTGGAAATCAATTCTCCCTTCAGCTGCAATTATATTACCTGTAACTGCATCGTCGTTTATATGAGCTGTTTGAAGCAATCCACGGGTAACAGGAAATATTGCACCTCTTCCGCCGACAGGCTGATCAAAATCGACAGGGATTATTTTTTCCGGAGTAATACCTTTGTCGGATAGCATATCCCGCAATTCAGTAAATGTAATTGCCTCATCAATTTCTGTACTTTCAGCTTTCTTAGCTATACATGGTCCAATAAATACTATACCAATATCATCGCCATATTTTTTACGAATAACTCTGCTCATGGCTACCATAGGAGATACAACAGGTGCCAGCTTATCAACAAGAGCAGGATGAAAATATTTAATGTAATTAACAATCGAAGGACAATCGGATGATATGTAATAATTCTTATTCTCTGTTACCAGATTTTTATATTTTTCAGCTACCAGATCAGCACCAAAGGAGACCTCTGCAACATATTCAAAACCAATAGCTTTAATCATACCAATTAGAACGCGATGATCGGGGATATCAGAAAATTCTGCCGGAAAGCTTGGTGCAATTATTGCAGCAATTTTTTTATTATTTTCGAGCAGCTTAACAACTCTGTCGGTTGTATTCAGGAAAACCTTTGCTCCCTGGCTGCATACCTTTGTGCAATTACCGCAGGCAATACACCTTTCATCAATCACTTCGGCCTGACCTCCCACAATCCGAATAGCCTTGGCAGGGCACTCCCTGACACATGTATAACAAGTACGACAAAGCTCCTTTATTGTATAAACCAACATATCAAATGATCCTATTCATTATAATAAAACATTTCTCTTTTCGAAATGAGTATAAAATATCGATTTGTCTGAAAATTCTCCGTCTTTCTTTAAAAGTTCTTCATACAAATTTATCAGTGCCGGCGATTTACAGGGAAGATTAATGGCCTCAGTATCATCTGCCTGATATATCAGTTTTGACCTGTTTCTTATCTCATCTTTTGAATTATTGAACGCCAAACCTGCACCATGAACACATCCTCCCTGGCATACCATTACCTCAACCAGATCATATTTCTTTCCTGAATCAAGCATAGTCCTTAACTTTTCAAGACCGGTAAGCCCATCAACAACTGCTGCTTTTAACTCAATTCCCCCTATCGGAACTGCAATTTCTCTGAACGTGCCTCCTGACCTCAACTTCTTAAAGAGTTGTTTATCAACCTCTTTCCCAAGCTTAAGAAAATGGAATAGTCTAATTATTCCTTCAGCCAGTCCGCCAGACACCTCAGCCAGTAGAGCAGAGGAACTTCTTCCAGCCATTGGTTCATCAGCAGGTTCCTGATCTATGTTTGTAATGGCGATGCCATATAAACGGATAAGCCTGGCCAGCTCCCTGACAGTCAGTACGGAATCAACATCACTGATACCTTTCCTCATCATACCATCGCGCCTGGCTTCGAATTTCATTGCCATACAAGGAGTAGCTGATACAGAAAAGATATTCTCAGGTTTTACATCCATCTGTTCTGCAACAATAGTTTTAGCCAGAACACCTATAATCTGTTGTGGCGATTTGACTGTTGACAGCTGAGGGATAAGAGAGGGGAAAAACTGTTCAGCATATTTAACCCATGCCGGGCAAGCAGATATATATAAAGGATTATCTTCTTTATTTTCAATCCTTTCAGATAAATGATTTGTTATTTCAGTTATACAGATATCAGTACCGGTACCTGTTTTAAAAACCTTATCGAAGCCTATCTTACGCAGAACAGCATTGATAATCCTGTTAAATTCCCTGTTATATCTTATTCCAAGTTCTTCTGCTAACCCTACTGTCACCAAAGGGGAATACTGAATTACTTTTGTAAAATCAGGTTTATTGAGATATTCCTGAACTTCAGTTATATTATGTTTCTCATGGAGTGCTCCTGTTGGGCAGACCAGGACGCATTGTCCGCAATGAATACAACTGGAAAAATTAAAATCCCTATCCATAGCTGCACCAACATGAGTTTCCCTCCCTTTACTAATAAAATCGAGAGATGTTGAAGTTATTACCTCTTCACACACGCGTACACATCTACCGCAAAGAATACATTTAGAAAGCTCTCTTACTATAGCCGGACTTGACTGGTCGAGACGTGGTTTTATCTTTTTAGCTCGTATTCGCCTCTCTCTGATATTAAGCTCCTCAGCCAGGTTTTGAAGTTCACAGTTTAAGTTACTGTCACAATAGAGGCAATCATCGGGATGATTTGAAAGAAGAAGTTCCACGATAGTCTTTCTTGCTAAAATAACTCTTGGAGAATGGGTTTTTATTTTCATCCATTCTTCAACAGGTTGCGAGCAGGCTGTTACCAGACGATCACGCCCTTCAACTTCAACAACACACATCCGGCAGGCTCCTGTCGGAGTAAAATCCTTCATCCTGCATAATGTAGGTATAATAATCCCGTTACGGTTGAGAGCTGAAAGGATTGTTTCACCTTTTTCAGCCTTGATCTTTTTATTATTTACCTGAATTGAGAAGAGCATAAACGTTATTTAACATTAATTGCACTGAATTTACAAATATCAAAACAGATACCACAACCAATACATTTCTCCTCAACGATAAAAAATGGTTGCAGCCGGGTTCCATAAATCGCATTAACAGGACATTTGGCAGCACATGCTGTGCATCCTGTACATTTATCCACATCAATTGAAAAGGATCTTAATCCGCGGCATATATTGGCTCTGCATTTCCGGTCAAAAATATGTTCTTCAAACTCATCCCTGAAATTTCTAAGAGCGCTGATGAATGGGTTTGGAGCTGTCTGACCAAGTCCACAAAGGGATGTATCCTTCATTACCGCAGCAATTGTTTCAAGTTGCATCACTCCTTTAAACCGTTCAAGAGTAGTTCCTGATTCCTCATTCAAAGGTTTTCGTATAACATTCTCAAGTATCTCGAGCATTCTGCCTGTCCCTTCACGGCATGGTATACATTTTCCACAACTCTCATTGCGGATAAATTCCATATAATACCTTACGAGGTCAACCATGCAAGTGTTAACATCTATTATCACGAATCCACCTGCACCCATCCCAATCCCCTTTTCTTTTAGCTCATCATAATCAATGGCAATATCGAGGTTATCGCTGGTAATAAAGAAGCCAGATGCCCCTCCCAGTTGTATAGCTTTAAACTCTTTTCCCTCTTTGATACCATCAGCAATTTCTTCCAGTACTGTTCTTAATGTTGTACCCATCTCTACCTCTATCACGCCTGACATACGGCTTTTCCCTGCTACTGCAAATACTTTTGTACCCGGGCTATTTTCAGTTCCCATTGACCGGAACCATTCTGGTCCGTTCTGCATAATAAGCGGTACATTCATCAGAGTCTCAACATTGTTTATCACCGTTGGCTTACCAAATAATCCGGCTGTTGTCGGATATGGAGGTTTAAGCTGTGGCATCCCTCTTTTACCTTCCAGAGTATTAATCAGGGCGGTTTCTTCACCACACACAAAAGCTCCCGGTTCCTTGCGTATCACGATATCCAGGTTAAATCCACTCGAAAATATATTATGTCCGAAGAGACCATATTCCCTGGCTCTGTCGATAGCCTTCTGAAGCCTGTTTCTTGCATTATCAGAGTCTGACCTGATAAATACTATAGCATTTGAAGCCCCAATTGCGTATGAAGCAATTGCGATGCCTTCAATAAGTCGGTGTGGATCGCTTTCAAGGATGGTTCGGTCGGTGAAAGCACCCGGGTCGCTCTCCTTTGCATTGCATATTAAATATCTTGCACTTGCGCTTGTATTGAGAGCATGCTTCCACTTGAGACCAGTGGGGTATCCTCCTCCGCTTCTGCCTCTAAGACCACTCCTTTCAATGATATCGCAAACCTCTTCAAAAGTATAATGTCTGATTACTTTTATATAAGTTCGATATCCTCCACGAGCAATGTATTCTTCGATACTCTCAGGATCATAACATCCGCAATTGCTTAATACTACCCTTTTCTGACCTGCAAAAAAAGGCAGCTCATCCATAAACGGAATTCCAGTCCATACCTCAAAACCTTTAGTACCTGTTTGTCCTGCAAGATCATCTTCGCTAATGTCGTTATGAAAAACACCATTAAGCAGAGGTTCAACCTTCTCTTCAGCTATATTCCTGAAAAACAATTTATTTTTGCCCGGAATCTGTATACAAACCAGAGGTTCAAAATTGGCAGGACCTGTACAACCGACACCTATTACTTCCGCTAATGGTACATTTTCTTTAACATAAGCTTCTATTGCTGCAAAGGTTTTTTCCGATCCTGCTATAATACTACTTGTGCCAGACGATACAAAGATTACAGGATGATCTGGTTTTTCCCTTCTCACCTGCTGTAATCTCTTCTCTGTTTCCGGTAATAATGTATCGGATTCAAACAACAGAACCTTATCAATTAGGAATGTTTTTAAATCTTCCATCTGCGATTGATAATAAAATTAGTCGCTTTCAACGACATACTTAAGTTTTTTGATCAGTTCAGGCAATTGCTCTGGTTTAATGTGAGTATGATATTCTCCGTTCACCTTTATAACCGGACCGCTATTACAACCACCCATGCATGAGACTATCTCATAGCTGAAATTCCCATCTCTGGATACCTGCCCGGGTATCATGCCTGTCTCTTCTTTTATTTTATCGATGATTGCCTGTGACCCATTAAGAAAACATGATGTTCCATGGCAGATACTGATCTGAATTTTCCCGGCAGGGATGAACCTGAACCTGTCGTAAAATGTGGCAAGGCCATAGATCTTCGTTGTGCTTAATCCTAAAAAACTACCAACCTGAACAATAGCCTCTTCAGAGAGATAACCCAGACTTTCCTGAATTTCCTGAAGTATAGGGATAAGATCCTCTCTCCTCCCATGTTTATATTTTTTAAATATTATATCAAAATCGCTACCCATCCTTATAAACTATAAGCATTATATTTCAATACAAATATAATTTATTTTATTGTTATTAAATAAACATTGTTAATTAAATAACAATAAAAACAATAATATTATTCAATGTTAATATATAAGATATTATATTGATTATCTTTGATTTATAAAATAATATTTTAAATATTAGTATTTTCTTCATTAAAACCAGTTCAGATAAATTAGCAAACTTATTGCCAACCAAATGGATTTTAGCAAAACGAAGTTTGATGACCGCTCATAAAAATTTATTACTTTTGATGTTATTGTTTATTTATGAACAGTAAATAAAATGGCACAAAGAATAGAAATGCAAATTTGTCTTGGCAGTTCCTGTTTTTCACGAGGAAACAAAGACGTTGTGATGTTTATCAGGGAGTATCTCAGGAAGAACCATCTCGACGACAAGGTTATATTCAAAGGGGCTCGATGTATGGGACACTGTAGTAATGGACCTAATCTGAATATAAACGGAGTTACCATTGAGGACGTAACCCTTTCAAAGATAGAGGGTATATTGGAAAAAGAATTAGTTGGTATTAAATAATCAAGCCAGGCAAAAGTATGATAGACAGAAGAGCTGTTCTTTATATAAATGACGAAAAATGCAGAAATTCATATTCCTGCGTGCGTGTCTGCCCTGTCAATGCCATTGAGGTTAAACCTCAGAAGGCGCATCCTTTTATACTTCCTGACAGATGTATAGGGTGTGGATTATGTTTTGTTACCTGCACACCTCATGCCATTGAATTCCGCGATTCCAGTGACGATGTTAAGAAATTATTATCTTCCGGACGAAAGACTGTTGCTCTTGTTGCTCCAAGCATTGCTTCGGAGTTTGATGATATAACTGATTACAGGAAGTTCGTTGCAATGATCAGGTCTCTGGGTTTTGATTATGTTCATGAAGATTCCTTCGGAGTTGATCTTATTGCAGCAGCGTATGCAAACCTTTTTTCAAAGGCAGAGGGTAAATATTTAATTACTTCCAACTGCCCGTCTATCGTGAAACTCATTGAGAAGTTTCACCCTGAGTTGGTACCCAACCTTGCCCCCCTGGTCTCTCCTATGATTGCCACTGCAATGGTTGTGAGGGAGTTATATGGATCTGATGTAGCAACAGTTCAGATAGGGCCATGCATTGATGCAAAGGATGAAGCTCAACTTTATGATTCAGGCAACCTTATTGACGGGGTTCTGACTTTCATAGAATTAAGAGAGCTTTTTAATGAATTTAAGATACAGGAGAGGCTTGTAAAAATGTCTGATTTTGATCCGCCTCATGGTAACTGGGGAGCTCTATATCCTCTTCCGGCAGGTATTATCCAGGCCGGTGGCATAAAACGCGATATGGTTTCAAGCAGTGTCATAACTGCTTCAGGAAAAGAGGATATCCTTGAGGCTATTAATGATTATGATAAGTATATTGACACAATTCAGCATCATTTTAACCTCTTTTTCTGTCATGGATGCCTCCTTGGACCCGGGATGCAACATCATACCGAACGTTTTAAAAGAAGGTCACTGGTACGCCATTATGCGGAAAAGAGGGTTGCAACTCTTGATAAATCCCTCTGGCAGAAAGACATGGAAAAATGGTCGAAACTAAATTTCACAAGAACATTTAATCCTGATGATCAAAGGATAGCTGATCCTCCCGAAGAGTCAATACAGGAAGTACTTAAAATCATAGGGAAGGATAATCCTGAGGAGGAAATCAATTGTGGTGCCTGCGGATATCTCTCCTGTAGAGATTTTGCCTCAACAGTTGCAAAGGGTCTGGCAATTCCTGAAATGTGTCATACTTTTAACCTCCGCAATAAGCAGGAGTATATCGAAACACTCAGGCAAACGAACAGGAAACTGGCAGAAACAAAAAAAGCACTGAAAGAATCAGAAGAACTTGCCAGAAGGGAAAAAGAGGTTGCACAAAGTACCTCTGACATGATGAATAATATGCTTGAGAAGCTTCCGACAGGAGTAGTAATTGTTGACAATAATCTTAAAATACTTCATTCCAATCAGAGCTTTATAAATATAATTGGCGAAGATGCCCGGGCTATTTCAGAGGTAATACCCGGGCTGGCAGGTGCCGATGTTAAAACTCTCGTCCCTTTCAATGTATATAACATGTTTACTTTCGTTATTAAAGAAGATGAACCTGTTGTTAGCAAGGATATACATTTTGAAGATAAGATGCTTAATATATCCGTCTTCCCGATAAAAAAGAATAAAATGTGTGGAGCAATAATACGCGACATGTTCTCTCCTGAAGTGCAGGGCGAAGAGGTTACCAACAGGGTAAGTGAAGTTATTGATAAAAATCTTGAAATGGTTCAAAAGATAGGGTTCCTCCTGGGAGAAGGAGCATCTGAAACTGAACAGATGCTCAACTCAATAATTGAGTCATACAAAACAAATAAAGGAGGTAAGACCATTAGCCTGAAATAATCTTATATGAATAAAGACTTTTATATAGAGGTTAACAGTCAGCAGCGGAATCACGATGGAGAGAGGATATGTGGTGATGTATTCCTATACAGATATATAAAAGAAGAAGACAGGGTTATTGCCGTTTTGTCCGATGGCATGGGACATGGAGTGAAAGCAAATATTCTAGCCACACTCACCTCCACAATGGCACTTAATTTTACACAGGAACATAAAGAGGTTGACCGCATTGCAGAGATTATAATGAATACCCTTCCGGTTTGCAGTGAGCGGAAAATCAGTTATTCCACATTCACAATAATCGATATTGAAAGTAGCGGTCGTACAACAATACTTGAATATGACAACCCCTCGACAGTAGTCTTAAGGGGCAACCATGAATTTGATCCATTATGGAAAAAGGTTGTGCTTGAAAAAGGCAACCATTCAGGAAAGGTACTCAAGACCTGTACGTTTATGCCTCAAAAAGAAGACAGGATAATCTTCTGTTCAGACGGGGTATCGCAGAGTGGTATGGGCAGCGAGCCATACCCCTTCGGATGGGAAAGAGAAAACATTGCTTCTTATTCCGCTTCTCTGGTAACAAGTGAAGCATCAATTTCAGCTGTAATGCTTGCCGGGAAAATTGTTACAATGGCTCACAAAAACGACAATTATAAAGCCAGGGATGATATCAGCTGCGCAACAATTTATTTCCGTGAGCCACGAAAATTGCTTATCTGCACAGGTCCTCCATACGAAAAGGAAAAAGACAAAGAATTAGCTTCAAAAGTCAAAGGAAATAAAGGTAAAGTAATTCTTTGTGGTGGTACTACAGCAGATATAGTAGCTAGGGAATTGGACAGGAGAATTGTTGATGAACTTATTTTTGAAGATCCTGAACTCCCTCCGGAAAGCTTTCTCGAAGGAATTGACCTGGTTACTGAAGGAATTCTAACATTGCAGAAGGTAAACGAAATATTAAAAACATATAATAACAGCATAAAGCTTGGAAAGGGACCGGCTGATAAGATCGTGAGACTTATTATGGAGAGTGATGAGATTTATTTCATAATTGGTACAAGAATTAATATTGCTCACCAAGATCCGAATCTTCCCGTCGAACTGGAGATAAGACGTACAGTTGTAAAGCGAATTGCCCGCTTACTCGAAGAGAAGTGGCTTAAAAAGGTGAGTTTTGAGTATATCTGATTATCAAGTTGCTAAGCAGATCAAAATACTAAAATGTTTTTTAATCGGATAACAGTAAAAAATAGATATTTTCAAGGTTTTTGAGATAATTTTTACTAACTTACTGAAGTTAAGGATGATCCTACTTGATGTTTAATCCATCATTGGAGAATGTCCGTTTATGAAAAGAGTTCCAAAAATACTGTAGTTAAACTTTTAAATTTTTTGTGTATGAAAATCAAAGTTTTTGCTTTAGTAGCCTTGCTTTCATTTGGATTATTCGTTTTTCAATCGTGCCAAAGAAGTCAGAAGGAGATCGTAATTGGTCTTCTGATGGATGATTTTGCCACAGAGCGCTGGGCTAAGGACACTACCTTTTTTATTAATAAAGTAAATGAACTTGGAGGTAAAGTGATTTGTAGAATTGCAAACCAAGACCCCTTAAAGCAACTTGAACAAGCCAAAGAGTTGATTGATAAAAAAGTGGACATATTAGTCATTGTCCCTGCCGACCTCGAAAAAGCAGGCCAAATTGTTGAAGTAGCTGGTGCAGCTCATATTCAGGTAATATCGTACGACCGTTTAATCCTAAATTCTAATCTAGATTACTATGTATCGTTCGACAATGTTAAAGTTGGTGAATTGCAAGCCGAATACATACTGAACCGTCTTGGCAAAGGAAATGTTGCACTGATAGGAGGCCCGTTGACCGATTACAACTCATACTTCCTAAGACTTGGACAAATAGGTATTTTGCAGCCTTTTATTGAAAAGGGAGATATTAAGATTATATACGATAAGTACGCCTCCTCATGGTCCGACACTTCGGGTTACCGTTTGGCACTTTCGTGTCTGAAAGCCTACCCAAATAAAGTAGATGCTTTTATTGCTTCTAACGACATGCTTGCAAAAGGCGTTATTGAAGCTCTCGAAGAAAAATCGCTTGCAGGAAAGGTGCTGGTTACAGGTCAGGATGGCGATTCGTTAGCCTGTGAAAACATTATTATGGGCAAACAGTCCATGACTGTTTACAAACCAATTGAAGCCCTTGCTTTTGCTGCCGCCGAGGCAGCCATGGCAATTGCCGGCAACCTTAACATTAAAAACGCGAACACAACGATCAACAATGGATACAAACTGGTCCCTTCCATCCTCCTGGCTCCAATGGTTGTTAACAAAGGAAATATCGGGATGCAGATAAATACAGTAAAATACATGAAAGAACAGTTTAAATAACGTTACTTCGACATAATCTTTTAAAGCCCCGCTTGTTTTGAGTGGGGCTTTATGTTTTAATTTATCCTGTTAAAATAATATTGTCACGATTTAGTATCTCTAAGCCTAATAAATTCAACTGTCCTCTTAAAAAGATGCGGCTGTATATCAGGATGAGTAAGATTTTCAGAAAGATGATCAAGCAAAACAACTTCTGCAATTTCGGAAATGTCGGGTATTGGACCCAACTCAAAGACTTCTGCCAGATAAAGCCTTCCAAATCCGGTTTCACCATTTCTTTTTACAGAATAGGTCGCGATACAATCAATATCAAACTTTTCTGCACCTGTCTCTTCCATCAATTCCCTTCCTGCTGCCTCAAATGAAGTCTCCCCTTCTTCTATATGTCCGCCGGCAATCTCAAAAGTTGTACGCTGATGATGTCGGACAAATATCCACTTGTTTTCAAATTTTGCTGATATAACAGAATATGTCAGTACTGCATCAGGCTCAAAAAGAGGGTCATAAAATTTTACTTCAGTCATAAGAGATATCAATTATTTAACAGTTACGAATGTAAGAATAATCACAATACTTAATAAATGAGTACTTTTATAATCAAATTTTATTTTAATGGGATTACTAATAATTCTTATAATAACAGAGGTTCTTACACCTGCAGTTTTACGACAGCATTTTTACAGTGTCTCAAGGATTAAATACTTCATTGCAATCGTTATTCATGTAATACTCAGCCTATGGCTATGGATCCTTTATTTGGAGTTAGTCACATATAATGGTTTTTTTGATACGCCACAGCATATTTGGCTTAAAATGAGTATGACAGGAATGCTGTGCGCAGTTGTTGGACCAAGGGTTATATTAAGTATTCTCCATTTTTCAGGTAAATTGGTAAAGATTAAGAATGGTGGTCATAAACGGTGGTTAACCAATACAGGCATGATCTTTATGGTTTTTATGTTAACTATAATCAGTATTGGAACGCTTTATGGAAGATTTAACTTTAAAACAGAAGCTGTAACTATTAAAGTCAAAGGGCTGAATAAAGATCTTGATGGACTTAAAATCGTACAGTTATCGGATATGCATCTCGCCGGTTTTTATCATCACAGTAATGTCCTGTTAAAGATTATGGAGAAGGTTAACAGCTATAAACCTGACCTGATCCTTAATACCGGCGATTTCGTCAGCTATGGATGGAGAGAATTTGGTAGAAATGATACTATCATTTCTATTGCAAAAAGCAGGTATGGAAATTTTGCTGTTATGGGAAACCACGACTTCGGTACTTACCATCCATTTTTCACAGAGGCAGATAGAGACAATAACGTATTGAATATGCACAACTTAATAAAATCCTCAGGATATAAGCTTCTAAATGATGAATATGCCAAAGTGAATATAGGAGATGCAAAAATCGCCTTGATAGGCATAATCACCAGGGGTCGGCATCCTGATATTTATCACGGTAATCTGCATAAGGCTATCTCCGGACTTGACAGTGTTGACCTTAAGATATTTCTCAGTCACGATCCAAATCAATGGGAAAAGGAGGTAACAGGAAAAACCGATATTGATATTACTCTATCGGGGCATACTCATGGTATGCAGATGGGTATAATAACTAAAAAATTCAAATGGAGTCCTTCCAAATATTTTTATCCTCATTGGAATGGTCTTTTCACAGAAGGAGATCAATTCCAGTACGTTAACCGCGGACTTGGAGTCTTTGCGATTCCATTCAGGATTTGGATGCCGCCAGAAATAACTATAATTACTTTAAGACCTCAGTGAGGCGATTCCATATTTGCATATCAAACTGTTACCGTATAATTTATCACAATTTTATATTCCTTAATGCTAAAAGATCAAAAAAACCACAACATAAATGATATAGAATTCAAAGTAATATATTCATATAGAAGAACTTTGGGGATCAGTGTACTTCCCGACTCTTCGGTTATTGTCAGAGTGCCTTATCTGACCTCGAATAAAACTATAATCAGGCTAGTTCAGCAAAAAGCTGACTGGATAATTAAGCACCGTGACAGCTACAAAAGCAGAGAGCAGAATATACAAAACGGATTGTATGTAAATGATGCTGTTCATAGCTACCGTGGAAGAGAGTATCATTTAAAAATTGAAAGATCGGGAAGGACCTACATCAGGTTTAATGAAAGTACAATTGAGCTTGGTCTGAAAAAAACTGATAATAGCGAAGCTGTAAAAAGATTACTTTATAAGGGGTATAAAGATGAAGCATTGATTGTTCTAACTGAGATGTTTAGCAACACCCTTACAAAATTTGAGGCTCAGAAGTTTAAACCAACCGGTCTTGTTATCCGTACTATGAGAAGACGATGGGGTAGCTGTTCAAACAAAGGAATAATAACTTTGAGTACAGAGCTAATAAAACTACCTGACATCTATATCGAATACGTTATAATTCATGAGTTATGCCATCTGAAGCATCATAACCATGGTACAGGGTATTATGAATTATTATCAGAACTATTTCCGGATTGGAAACAGGTAAGGAATGACCTTCGGAAGTATATAACTTAATAACATTTGCGCATTATGGAGACATTTGGATATTTCAATCTCTAAAAGACGGTAAGTATAAAAGTCACCAGAAAAGGTACGATTATGGTTAGGACAGTACCACTGAAAACAGCAATTATGGCATATTCTGTGCCTGTAAATTTTGTTATTACCGGAAGGGTTGTATCCATGGAAGTGGCACCACCAGCAGCAATTGGAGCCAGCTTGCCAAAATACTTCAAAAACAATGGAGTCATAAGTAATGTAACAATTTCTCTCATAATATTTGACAGCAATGCAACAACTCCCTGAACACTCCCTGCTATCTTACTTATGAAGATGCTGGACAAACTATAGTACCCGAATCCGGAACCAATTGCTAATGAGTCTCTCAGACTTATATCTCTGACGAATACAGAAATTATACTTACACCGGCCAGGGTTCCGATAATTACTGATAATGGAACAAGTAATATTTTAAATTTTACCTTTTTGATAACACTCCAGCTATTTTTATCGGATCCAATGCTTACTCCGACAAAAAACATAAGTCCATATAGAACATAGCTACTTAAGTCGCTATCCTTAAGGTATTCGGGCACAAACAAGTACACCCCCCCGAGTATTCCACAGACAAAAAATCCGACAATAATCAGACTATTTTTCATTTTTTCTGAAGAATAATGTGTAGGTAAACCACGAGACGGCGACGCTTCCAGTTACAGCTCCAATTGTTATAAGCAAAGCATTAAAGCCAATTGCATCCAGATTACTTATGATTATCTCATTTGTTCCAACAGTTATCCCCAGCAAAAACAGGAGCAGGTATATTGCCCATGTTATTATTATCCCGACAGGTTTTGATATCCACTGATGATTTCTGAATAGATATCCTGCCAGTATTCCGGATGTCATAATTATTATTACTGTAAGCATGAATCAAGATTCTCAGATTTCGTATTCCATACCTTTTGCTGGTATTTCAATACCTGTGTAACCCTCTTTTTGCAGTGTATTAACATATACTTTCTGTACTTCATACTCACCATGCACAATAAATATTTTCCCTAGAGCGTCTTTATTCTGACAACCCAGAAACTCAATCATTTCCCGGTAATCGCCATGACCACTATAGGAGTCGATTTTCTTAATATCTGCATTGACCTTAAATATGTTTCCGTGTATTGATACTTCTTTATCGCCACGGAGTAATCTTGCGCCAAGGGTTGATGGAGCACAATACCCTACTGCAAGCACAGTATTCTTAGGATCAGAAATATTATTTGCCAGATGGTGCTTAACTCTTCCGGCTTCCATCATGCCTGACGCTGATATGATAACACATGGTTTTTTATGATCATTCAGCTTCTTGGAATCTTCCTGTCTCGTTATATAAAAGAGGGTATTAAATCCAAAAGGATCAGGATCTGTTTCCATAGCCTCAATAATCTCAGGGTTAAAACATTCAGGATGCATCCGGAATACGGCAGTAGCGTTAACAGAAAGCGGGCTATCAACAAATATATCAACCTTCGGAAGCCTGCCCTGGTTAAAAAACTTATTAAGAGAATAAACTACCTCTTGAGTACGTCCAACGCTGAATGAAGGTATTATCAGCTTTCCTCCCTTATTTACACATGTTTGAATTAATATTTCAAGAAGATCTTCTTCGGCTCCCTGCTTATCTTTATGAAGCCGGTCGCCATAGGTTGACTCTGTAATAAGAATATCTGCCTGAGGAAAAGGAACTGGTGACGCAAGAATACGATTAGATGGGCGTCCGATATCTCCAGTATAGGCAATTCTCTTGATCTGACCATTTTCAATTATTTGAATATTGGCGACACCACTACCCAGCATGTGCCCTGTATTTGTAAATTTCACTTTGATATTGTCATCAATCCTGAATTTCATATCATAAGGTACACCAATAAAGAGACTCATACAGGCTTTTGCATCGTTTTGTGTGTATATCGGGGTCACCATAGGAAGCCCTTTCTTTGCTCGTCGTTTATTGAATGTATGTGTATCATGCTCCTGTATAAAACCAGAATCGGAAAGCATTATAGCACATAAGTCACGTGTTGCATTTGTACAAATAACTGATCCTCTGAATCCTAACTTATACATATAAGGTATTAGTCCGGAATGATCAATATGAGCATGAGTAAGAATTATATGATCTAACATTGAAGGGTCAAAACCGAGATCCCTGTTCATACTATCAGTTTCAAGCCCTTTTCCCTGGAACATGCCACAATCAAGTAGTAATTTTTTTCCCAAATCTGTGGTAATGAGGTGCTTACTTCCAGTAACTTCTCTTGCAGCTCCTATAAATTTTATTTTCATATTACTAATTTTAATCACCAAAATTTAAAGATAGTGATTTATTTGAAGAAGGCGTCAGGCATCAGGCATCAGGCGTCAGGCGTAGTGCAACATTTCAAATTCTGAGACCAATTATTGTGATATCGTCAACCTGTTCCTCGCTACCTTTCCACTTTTCAAATTCCTTCAGGATAATTGAACGTTGATCTGACATTTGTTTGTTATGGATTTTAGTCAAAAGCTTCTTAAAATTTGAGATTTTGTACTTAGATCCATTTGGTCCGCCAAACTGATCGTTTAAACCATCTGAGAAGATATAAAGTGTATCACCCTCCTTTAAAGTTATGTCATAATTTGTGAATGACTTCTTTTCTCCGTAGTAAATTCCAATAGGCATCCTGTCAGCTTTGAATTCTATAAGCTCCTTACCCTGGAAAATAAACAATGGGTTATATGCGCCTGAATACTGGAGAGTCTTCTTTTTCTTATTCATTACGCAAAAAGCAAGATCCATTCCATCAGCAGCTTCACCCTCCTTACCTGTCTGATGAAGTGATGTCTTAATTTTCTCGCGAAGGAGATTCAGAATAGTATTTGCATGAAGATCGTCATTATTGGAAATAATTTCATTCAGGGTTGATATCCCGAGAGTACTCATAAATGCTCCCGGCACACCATGTCCTGTACAATCAGCAACAGTAAAAAACAGATTTTTTGTTGTCTCTCCAATCCAGTAAAAATCGCCGCTTACAATATCCCTTGGTTTAAAAATTATAAAATAGTCAGAGAAGTTGGTTTTAAAGTGTTCATCCATAGGTAGCATAGCCATCTGTATTCTGCTAGCATATTCAATACTTGATGTAATCTCTTCTTTCTGAGCTTCAATTTCTGCAGTCCGCTCCCTGACTTTTTCTTCAAGGATGAGGTTTTTCCTGCTAAGTTGTTGCACTCTGAAACGGGCAATAAGAAACAGGAGCATTAAGATTACAAATCCCGTAAGAACATAAAATAGGGTAGTCTCTGTAAATGGAGCTTTAATTGTGAATTTAACTGATACCGGATTACCAATATTGCCCCATAAGTCTTTTGCTCTTACCTGTAGAGTATAATCTCCAGGTACTGGCACCATTAGATTATAACGTCTCTGCACTGACCATGGGGACCAATCAGGCATAAGTTTATTAATTGTATACTGGTATTGAGTTGTATTTTGCTTTAGATAACCTGGCGCTACTATATCAAAATTAACAATGTTATCTCCCCTGTCTAAGACTATATTAGAAATATTAAAAATCTTTCCTCTTTCATCATAAATGCTCTTCACAAATACATCAATTTCAGGATTAATAGTTAACTCTCTTTTTAGATCGATCCTGAAAAGTCTGTTCTCCCCATCTACTACCCATAGATTTTCATTTTCAGAATTTATTGATATCACATCATTAAATATTTTAAGAAGCGACATCTCTTTATTCACCACTTTGTTAACTGGTTTCAGATATATCCATTCATCTCCATGTCTAATCCATGGCATATTTGAAAGAGGATATAGATATTTAGTCTTCAAACCTGACGAATTGACAGCAGTCCTTGATTCAATAAAGCTATCTGAAATATTATCATAATAAAAAATACCTGTTTCAGTATACAGGAAAATTGAATCATTCACTCTATCAAGAAAATATCGTTGTGGATAATCATTTTTAATACTTACCGGGGTGTATTTAATATTTTCCGTTCCCATGCTCAAATCAGTTATAAGGGCTTTATTATCTATGCCTAGCCATAAGGTATTCCTCCCTGTATATACTATTGAATAAACAGGATCTGTAAATCCTGCATCAGGAATTTCAACAAGCCATTTTCCATTTTGACATTTAACTGTAAAATAGCCATCTCCGCCAGCGATATAATACTTATCATCAGAAGGTTGCCAGTTAATAAAATTAATATAACGATTCCCTGAAATCAATTCTGCTTTATGATCATTTATTATAAACAAACCCTTGTTGGTAGCTGCCATTATCCCATCTTTGGTTGATACCAGCTGGCGGCATTTTTCATTCAGCCCTTCTACCTTTTTGAAAATGTAATTGATCGATTTAAGCCGGTTGATAGTCTTTCGAATGTATTGTACGCCAGATGATTTAGGAGTACTAACGGTCTCAGGTATTTCAGGAGACTCAGTTGAGACATTTTTATCTTTTGATATTTTCTTTCCAAATATCCTGGTAAATATATTTTTCCTGCTGCCTTCCTGTTCCTGTAAATCTCCAGTCTGGCTTACAGGTGATGACACAGTTTTAACAGGTTTCCTCTTTACATAAACCTGAATTTCAGAATAATTTTTAACCTCTGCCAGATAAAATACACCTTCGCTTGTTGCAACAAATAATTCATTATCGTGCCATAATGAGCTGGTAAGGTTTCCTTTAAGACCTGGATAGATGCTGAAATTCGCAATAGGCAGGTTCAGATCTGCCCTTGTCAATCCATACTGATGTGATAGCCATAAACCACCGCTATTATCCAGGCCAAGAGCAAAGGCCTCATCATCAGGCAATTCATTTTGATTATTTATAGTATACCTAATTTCCCCACTTTTTTTATCAACAACAAGGGCTCCTCCATCAAGAGTTGAAAATGCATATAAGCTATCTCCAATAACAATACCCTCTGATAGGATATTATCCTTCAGGTAGCCATCATCATTGATCGTATAATCATAGTACTTGATCCCATCAAAAAGCGAAATATTACCATTACTCAGACCCAGCAATACCTTGTCTCTATCATATGGAAGAGAGAATAAAATGTTAATCTTTTCGGTCAGATAGCCGGTTACAATTGGAAACAGAGTGTCACTTTCCAGCCTGCACAAACCCTTGTTCAACACATTAATAAATGTGTTTTTTGGTGTTACGAACATGCCGGTAAAAAGATTACCTCCATTTTCTGAGTCCAGACGGAGTTCTATTTTTTTAGTTTCAAGATTGTAACGGTTAATAGACCGTTCACCATAAAACCATACCAGAGAATCACTAAATATAATTCTTGTGATAATGCCGAGATTGGACGAATCATCAGACAGTTTCATATAATTATATGATCCATTAAGGCCCTTTTCAAGATAACCGAAGCTATTTTCCCCACCAATAAAAATCGTCCCATCATTTGGATTGCATCTCATTGAGTAAGGAATGGTCGGGATTCTTAGTAATAGCCAATCCTGTCCATCGAATGAGAGGATACCCTTCCTGTTTGCAAAAAGCATCACATGATTAACATCCTGACAAATAGCCCAGTTTTGATTCTCAATTTCCCTGCTTTCCTTAAAATGAATGAGGAGAGGTGCTCCTTCCTGTGCACAGAGTGAAAAAACTGTTAATATAAAATATACCGACGAAAATATCTTCTTCATTTCAACTGATTATCAGATTAAAGAACCTGCATTAAGAAGGCTAAATTTACAAGAAATAAAATAAAACGCGAATAATATTCTTTTCTAAACAAACAGGCTTGCCAGAAGTGCAAACACAAGCCCGCAAACTGCTATAATAGTCTCCATTATGGTCCATGATTGCAGAGTTTGCTTTTCATTCATTCCAAGATATTTACTAACGATCCAGAATCCACTGTCGTTTACATGTGAAAGAATTGTAGCTCCAGAAGCTATTGCAATTACAATTAATGCAGTATTAGGTTGATTCAGGTTAAATACAGGTAGTATTGGGGCCATGATTCCCGCAGCTGTAATCATAGCTACCGTAGCTGACCCCTGGGTAATCCTAACCACTGCAGCCAAAGACCAGGCCAGAATAATAAGAGGGAATGATGATTGTGCAATTGACTCTGCAAGTATTGTCCCGATACCACTATCAACAAGAATCTGTTTTAACACACCCCCTGCTCCTGTAACAAGAATTATTATCCCTGCCGGACCAAGAGCTTTTGTACTAAGATCAAGAATAGTCTGTCTTGACATTTTCTGCTTTATACACAAGATGATTGACATGAGCGTAGCTATAATAAGAGCAGTGAAAGGATGTCCAATGAAGGAAACAATTTCAGTAAATAAGGTCTCTTTCAGCACCCCACTTTTTATTGCCACACCGGCAAAAGTACTCATCAGAATTAAAAACAGAGGAGTCGATATTATTACTGCAATAATGCCAAAAGATGGCAGGGTCTGAGAAGAATTTATTAATTCCGGATCTGTTTCAACCAGCTCGGGAGGTGCAGCTATGTAGATCTTCTTTGCTATAAAACGACCAAAAACCGGGCCTGCAATAATAACAGTTGGAAATCCAATTATCAAACCGAACAGGATAACCCATCCCATGTCAACTTTCAATATCTCAGCAACAGCCATTGGCCCGGGAGTCGGAGGAACCATAGCATGGGTAACAGCCAAACCTGCCAGCAGAGGAATAGCATAATAAAGAATAGAGTGTTTTGTATCTCTTGTAAGTGCATAAACTATTGGTATCAAAATGATAAGTCCGACATCAAGAAAGACAGGAATACCAACAATAAAACCTGTCAACATCAATGCCCAGGAGGCTTTGCTCTTTCCAAACTTTTTTAACAGGTAATGAGCAAGTGATTTTGCTCCGCCGGAACTTTCCAGCATCTGACCAAATATTGCTCCAAGACCCACCACTGTCGCAACAAAGCCCAGGGTCCCTCCCATTCCCTGCTGTATGCTTGTGGAGATCTGAGAGAGGGGCATCCCGGCAAGAATACCAACAATCATTGATGTAATCAGGAGAGAGATGAAAGCACTAAGCTTAAACTTCAACACCATTAGCAATAACATTGAAACTGCTACTAAGACGATAAAGAGTATATAAAGTGCTGACATGTTTTCTGCTTACTGCTTACTGCTTACTGCTTACTGATTACTGATTACTGATTACTGATTACTGATTACTGCTTACTGATTACTGCTTACTGCTTACTGCTTACCCCTACCATCAAAGCCAGGTTCAGGCTTAAGAGGAAATTTAACCGGTGCATTATCGCGGGTTGAACGATAAATTGCAGTAAATAGTTCCACTGTTCTTCTACCTGCTTCGCCGGTTACAGAAGGTTCGGTTCTATTAATTAAAGCATTAATAAAATCTTCTATCTGGTACTGTATATAACTTATAGTCGGATCGCAATTAATAAAAATCTCAGTATCCTGCCTGATCCATTCTTTAAGCATGTTTTCTTCACCTGGTATAGTCCACAGATCATTAACAGGAGGTTCAGCAACACCAGTTTTCCCTGCAATAAACATTGCCCCTCCATCAGTCTGTACACCTGCTGATGCACCATTCTCACCATGCACATGGACCTTACCGTAAATGCCTGGTTTTTGTGAGTTACTTACAAGAATATTCCCGATGGCGCCGCTCTTGAATTTCACTATTGCAACTGCCGTATCATCAACCTCTATGTAAGGATGATTAAAATTCCTCCATATCCCGTAAACTTCATCTACTTCACCCATATACCACAACAGTATATCAAGCTGATGAGGTGACTGATTAACAAGTACTCCCCCTCCTTCCATCTTCCAGGAACCTCGCCATTCGTCAGAATCATAATAAGCTTTATCGCGCCAGCCAAGCATTGTGACAGTCGCCAAAACCGGTTTTCCTAACTTGCCATTGTCTATTGCATCTTTGACTCTTCTTACAGGTGCGTACCACCTTCTTTGACTAATAACTCCAAGTTTAACCTTGTTTTCACTACATATATTAATGATATCATCGCAATCCTTGAGGCCAGACGCCAGTGGTTTCTCTACCAGCACATTAGCCCCCGCTTTTGCTGCCTCTACAGCAGGTTGTATATGAAAAGGATGAGCAGTACATACTATCACAAGATCAACATTGTTATCAGTTACCATCCGGGAAATATCTGAATATGCCAGCGTATTGAAGAGTAAGGCAAAGTCAATTGCTGTCTGGTTTGTTCTGCTCCACACTCCTGTAAGTCGTGCATTTGGAATATTTTGAATAGCTTTTGCATGCAGATGAGCCACTTTGCTGCAGCCGGCAATCGAAATATTAAAAATCCTTTCAGCCATTTGTTTAATATTATGGTACAAGAATAACTTTATTAAGCTCTTCCTCTCTTTTGTAAAGTTTATTAAACCAGATAGCTCCTTCTGAAAGCGGAGCGATTGCTGAAATCTGATCATCAACGCTTATCATTCCGGATTGCAACAAATCCAGGACAACCTCATATTCACCCCGAATTGCACAGCTACCAAGTACTTTTATTTCACTGGTTACAACTTTCTGAAGCGGAAATTCAATTTTAGGAGAGACGTTTCCGACTAAAACGACCTTACCTCCTTTACTAAGAATGTCAATTGCTATATTGACCGACTCACTTTTACCAACTGCTTCAAATGAGATATCAGCACCCCTGTAACCTGTTATGACTTTTATCTTTTCATCGAGGTCTTCTTCTGTTGAAAGGAAGGTTTGGTCTGCTCCGGCATTTATAGCCTGCTCAAGGCGTTTTGAATTAATATCAATAGCTATAATCTTTGATGCACCAGAAATTCTAAGAAGTTTAATAATGAAAATACCAATCATTCCGGCACCAACAACTACACATTTATCTCCAGTCTTAAGTTCGGAAATGTTAATGGAATGCAAAGCAACTGCTACAGCTTCAACCATGGCAGCCTGCTCAAAGGATACACTATCGGGTATTTTATACAAGATATGAGAGGGAATTGCTATGTAGTCAGCGAAAGCTCCATCTCTTTTATAGGTTCCGGGAGAGACACCAAGCACCTCGCGGTTATCGCTTAAATTATACATTCCTTCAAGAGTAAACCAGTCATTCAGTGGATAAACAGTTGAATCAAAGGTAACCCTGTCTCCTGGTTTCCAGCATCTTACCTCGCTTCCGATTTTAACAATAACACCAGAAGCCTCATGGCCCATAATCATTGGAGGTATTCTTCTTCCAGTACTTCCGTCCATACCATATACATCCGAGCCACAGATACCACAAGCCATCACCTTTATAAGAACTTCGTTGTTACCAATTACAGGTTCAGGAACATCCTTATATACAAATTCATTATATTTTTCAAGTACAAGGGCTTTCATTCCGGTAAAAATATATTTATTAGAAATGCGTGAAAACAAATATAATAAAAACATGATAGCCTGTTGGCCTAATAATGAGAAAAGGTTTTGCGATATAAGGAACCCTCTTCTCAAAAGAATCTCTTTCGCCCCTACGGGGCTTGACCCAGGCTTAGAGGTCTTACCGCCGGGCTTAGCCCCGGCATTAATATCTGTAACCAAGATGTATCTCGCTGACAGATTTGATGGCTCTGTCGGAGAAGAAATCGGCTGCGGCAAAAATACGGAACAGGCCTCCATCTTCATCAAAATTACTTTTTACAAGGAGAAATTCCTGCTGATCATTTCGGTTAAAAAGTTCGGAATATGAGACAGCACATCTGTAGCCATCTGCACCTGCAATACATAATATACCCGATCTAAGATTCTCCCTGCTCATGGGATAATACTTCAGAAGAATGTCCCTGAGAACAACGCCGGTAAAAGGAGTTGTACTATGAATGCCTCTCCCTCTTCCATAAAATATTGTATTAAAAGTATCATTATTAACACTTTCAGGAAGTTTATCAATTTCCCCTAACTTCTTCGAAGTACTATAGAGATCAATTTGCTTCGAATACAACGGTGATAAATCCCTTTCAACAATAAATGAATGAGGAAAAGACTTAACGGTGATCTTCACAGGGGAGGAGATATTTCTTTCAGTAATCAGATCACATGCTGCGACAATCTTGCTTTCAACCGGGAGAGGCCATAATTCCTTTGTCTTTGAAGGTATTATCCTCGAAACACTAATTGCAATTATGATCTTATGTAGATTATTTGGGTAGTATAATTCACCCCAGCTGAAAACTACCTTTTCACCCTTATCATTCTCAATCTCTACATAAAGATCAATTATAGGGCTAAAATCAGCGCTGTTTGCCTTTTTTAAAACACTTTTATCAAGAATGTCGAAAAGGGAATAACCATCATACCTGTAAGCGCCAACAAAACTGTCGCCACCGGCATCACTAAGCAATGTCTCTTTTACAAGAACACTGTGTAAAGGAAGTGTTGAAAAATCGACCTCCCCTGGATTAGCAATCTCTCCATCTACAATCAATTCTTGAACAGGAAGAGCATAGGTTTCAGTATTATCATAGAAATTGTTGGTCATGTCTGCTGTGTCAATTAATTGGATGCCCGATTGTAACCTGCTATCTGATACCTGTTTCGAACTGGTATTACATGATATCAAACTTAAGAAAATAATCAGGATGAGAGATAATTCTTTCATAGTTAAAAATTTGGAGCCATTTGCTATGGCGTCTTGTTGTCTTGTTGTCTTGTTGTCTTATTTTCTTGTTGCCTTGTTGTCTTGTTGTCTTGTTGTCTTATTTTCTTATTTTCTCTCCAAATCTCCCATTATTAGCGCCGTTGTGCCGTTGTGCCGTTGTGCCGTTCAATCAATAGGCAATTTGAGACATTTAGGTTGCAAAAATAATTCATCTTAAGAATTTATATGTGATTTTTATCAGAATACCTCAAATTTACAAACCAATCTTAATTAAGCCACAATTACCACAAATATTATCTCTTTTCAATTTTAATTAGTCCGGTTTTATTATAAATCGCCTCAGACGTATGGATAGTTGACTTCCGTGCCTGTGCTGGTGCAGTTTTTGTCAACGGTTTTGTTGGGCTAAATATCTTTGAGTTTTAGCAACCTATCACTTTTTCTGTAAATAAACCAATAAGCCAGTGGGATAAAAAACAGACTCACAACCGTTCCCAGCGACATGCCCCCAATCAATGCCAATGCCATCGGCCGCTGAAGCTCTGATCCGATACCTGAACTAAAAAGTATCGGAACTGTTGAGATAAGGGATGCCATTGCTACCATGATAATTGGCTTTAACCTCCTTGAACCGCCTGTGTAGATTGCCTCCACCAGACCCAGGCCTTCCCTACGAAGGTTATTAATTGTATCTACCTTTAAAATAGAGTCGTTGATTATAACCCCTGACATCACAATCAATCCGATCATAGTCATCAGGTTAATGGTCCCGCCCCAGAGTTTTACCAGCAACAAAGCCCCGGCTATATCAATTGGTATCTCCAAAAGTACTATCAATGGCTGAGTGAGCGATTCAAACTGTGCTGCCAGAATGAAATAGAGAAGCAGTAGTGCAACAACCAGGACAATAGCAAGCTCGTGAAACAGCTTCTGCCCTGTAATAAGTCCACCACTGAACTTAACATCAATAGCCGGATCGGTGGTAACAAGACTTCTTATCGTGGCAGTCAGCTCTGCTGGTTTGTTTGTACTAACATTCATATTAACAGGAACATACTCGCTATAAAGCCCTCCTTTTATTGTTTTATAATCATGTACTCTCTGAACTTTTACAATTTCACTTACAGGTATCGACTTACTTGCCCTATTTGTAACAAACCCGGAAAAGACAATATCACTTATCTGCCTCTCTTTATCTGACAATACGATTGGAAACAATTCGTAGGAGGCTCTTAACTCCCCTATATTATTCTGGTTCAATGATGTTTTCAAAGTGTTATAGACATCCATGGGGTTAATATCATAAAGGAGCATCCTGTCGGGATCGAGCCTGAGCAGTATCTTATCTTCGAGTGGTGGTGATGATATGCCAGCATCTGGCCAGCCTTTTTGTAGAGTACCGACAATACTCATCATCTTATCTACCGGAGGTACCTCTTTCTCCTTCATCAGACTAACCTCCACTATAAGAGGAGATTCCGAAGCTGAAAAGATCTTCTCAAAAATATTCTGTTGAGGCGCTACATTAATTAAAGCTCCCGGGTAGTTTTTACTGATAAATTCATAAGAGTTCTTCTCTATAGCATCTTTCAACTCATAGTCTTTGGCTTTGATATAAATTCTTGTCTGGGTATAAGACTGATCATAGTCGCGGTTAAAGAGAAACTGTTGCTCTCCTACAAATGAGTTTGTCTGGAGGGTTAGGGCCTCACTGTAATTAATCAGATCATGGCTCCTTTTAAGATTCTCATTTATGTCAATATTCTCATTCCAGTCAACGGATACCACAAGTTCATCCTGACGAACTGCCGGGAATTTACCTTTTTCCATGGTCATAAATAACCATACCATTAACAGTATGATCCCAAGAAATGAAGCTATCATGGTCTTTCTGAATCTGAAAAAGAAATTCATTCCTCCTTCATATCTGTCCTCAAGTCTTTTGAGACTGATCTTCTTCACAAATCTTGTTAGCGCACCTTCTTTTCCGTTTTTATAAATAAGATAGTAAATGGTGGGCAGAAGTGTTATTCCTACCAGTAGCGAAACACCCTGTCCTATAACAATAGCGATGGCCTGATCGTAAAAGAGCGCTCCTGAGATACCACTCAGAAAGATAAGAGGGACAAATACCGCACATGTGACAAGTACCGATGAGATCAGTGGAGTTATTATCTCATTGGTTCCTTTTATGCAGGCATCTACAAGCGACAGGCCCCTGTCGATCCATTGAGTGATGTTTTCAATTACAACAATCGAATTGTCGATCATCATCCCTATTCCAAGAATAAGACCTGCAAGAGATACAATATTGATCGACAGACCCACTACATAGAAAAACAGGAGACTGATAATCAGTGTTGCAGGGATGCTGAACCCGATTATCATAGGTGATTTTGCATCTTTCAGGAAAAAGAACATCAGGAAGAAAGCCAGAATCCCTCCGGCCAGAAGACTCTGCTTAAGGTTTGAAATTGAATAATCAAGTAAAATGGTCTGGTCCTGTGATATCTCAAAATCCATCTGAGGATAGTCATTTCTGAAGATATCGATCATCTCTTTCATCTTCTCTTTTAGCGAGGCCATCTTAGCTGTAGACTCTTTGATAATGGCAAGGGAGATGGCCCTGTTGCCGTTTGAATAATATAATCCCCGGGGCCTCTCCTGACGAATACCAACTTCCGCAATATCCTTGAGTTGCATCAACCGGTTACCTGATTTGATGTAAATATCCTTAACATCGTTAAGCTCTTTCAGATATGAGCTGAACTCAAGGTTGTAGAGATATTTGCCATCCTTCACCATGATACTGCCTATATTGATATTATTCAGTCGGACTGCTTGTGTTATATCATCCTCTGTTATCCCTAAGCTCATCATCTTTTGCTTATCAGGACTTATAAAGATCTCCCGCTTTATTTGACCTGTGATATCTGCCATTCCGACCTCCGGAAGCTGCTCAATCCTCTTTTTAATTACAGTTTCGCCAAACTCACTGAGCTCAATGAACTTCTCATCACCGGCTTGCTTATCGGTGAGAGATATGTTAAGCATGAAAACCGGGATATCGGTAGCGCTCGCTTTGATGATCCTTGGGCGTTCAAGATCCCGGGGAAGGTTATTCATGGCGCCATCTACCTTTTCGTTGACCTCCATGAAAGCAAGGTTTATATCATTGCCATACTTAAATGATAATCTCAACATGGCGCTCCCGTTACGGGATTCTGATTCTATATTATCGAGACCAGGCACCTGCAGAAGGTTTCTTCTTAAAACACTTACAACAGTGTTTTCAAGCTCTCTTGCGCTGACATCAGCCCGCGACACTGCAACCGTTATCTCCGGTATATCGATATCAGGCATCAGAGATACCGGCAACCTGCCAGAGGCCACTATTCCGAGCATGATCAGTGCAAGGAAGGTCATGATGACTGCTACAGGGCGGGTTATCAGAAACTTTACCATATTTTTAAATATTGTCGTTCAAGTCATGCAAGTCATGCCTGACCTGCAAGACCTGCCTGACCTGCATTTCTAAGCATAATTGGCTGATACACAAACAACCCTATCAAACTGAACACCAGCCCCCCGATAGTACCTGCTGCAAGCGCAAACCAGAACCTTTCATCTTTACCGGTGATGAGAAAGGGAATAAGCCCGATTATTGTGGCAAGTATTGTAAGAAAGATCGGGATTATCTTTCCGTTGAAGGCCTTGAGATAAGCTATTCTTTCCGGTAGTGCGGGTTTTCGTTTGCGCAGGCTGTTATAGTCATTCAGTATGTAGAGGGTTGCATTTACAACAATACCACATAGCAATATCATTGCTGCAAAGACCCCTTCATCGGGTGTTATGTTAAAGAGTTGAAACGTGACGAAGACCCCGATGAATGAGAATGGTATCAGGCTGATAACCGTAACTGGTTGTTTGAACGATTCGAGCAGGATGGAGCAGATAAAATAAATAATAGCAATCACAAGGAAAATAAGCCAGTAGTTGGCTTTATTCTGGTTCCAGGAGTAACTATATGACTCACTCTGTGCAGTATAACCAAGAGGAAGTAGTGCATCGGTCTCATCAATGTTCCTGTTGAGGATCATCCTTCCGAGTTCATAATTACCGATGAAATCATAACCGACAGTGATAACATACTGCTGATCCTCACGGCTTATGGTATTGTCGGATATTTCACGGGTAACAGATGAGAAATCCTTCATTTTAACAAATTGCCCTGAATGTGTTTTGAGAGGGGCGTTAATAAAGCTCCAGTTGTCGTACTCGTATGATTGGAGAGATTTGATAGAAACCGGTGTCAATGTACCATTAATATAGGCTCCCTGAAAAGGTGATGACCCTCTGGAATACCTTTGAGCCTCTCCGAAGGCAAGCGCAACATCCGAACTACTCTCCGTGAGGTAATATTTATCCATCTCCAGCCGGTTCCTGTATGCTTTCTTATTTGTACCTCCGATAATATATCCGTTAGTATTACTGGCGCCCAGAAGGTAAACTTCTTTTATTCGTCCTTTACCGCTGTTAATAAGCCTTTCTCTTAGCGCTTCAGCATATCCATAAAGCTCATCATAATTGTAACCTCTCATGGCAACCCTATAGGTTGTCCTGATATAGTCGCTGTAAACCTGGTTGCTGAATGCTTTACCTACACCGTAAACGGAAGCATGATAGCTGCCGATTCCATTCATATAATCTTCAATCCTTATTTTTAAAATGAAGGGGAGTATTGAAAAATCATGTTCCGGTTTAAAAGTTATGGTCATCGTGGCATCTTCGGAACTGTAGATGCTTGTGGTAAACATATCAATCTCATTATAAGCTGCAAGCATGTTTTCGAGCCCGATACAGGTCGTATTAAGATCATCAATAGTAAGACCCTCCTCACTAAGCCCAATGGTAACAGTAAGTTTAGTCCTTTGTACCTCATCGGAACTGCCGTAATAATAGAACCGGCTGTTCTTTGCTTTGTCGTTAAAGAGCCTGAAGGTCCCTCCAAGTACCTTGTTTACTATAGGTTTGATATCCTGAATATATTTCTTATTACCGAGAGTTTTGTTGTATATCTTCTGGAATTTTGTAAGATCTGCTTCCTTAATCTGATTCCGGTTGTCCTTTGGCAATGAATCGGGAAGGTAAAAGACCGGCAGACCAAAAATAAGGACCGCCATGATGAGAAAACCAATCCTATACCGGATAATGAAATTAATGCTTTTAAGATAGAATTTTGAAAACCGGATAACTCTTTTCTTTCTTCTTATGACAAGTGCATTGAATTTAGGCGCCAGTTTGATTTTCTCAAGAAGTGAAGGAATGAAGAACAGGGCAACAGCCAGCGAGACAGAGAGATTTATTATTACAACAGCTGCAAAATCAGATAGGGTAACCTTTGAGGCTTCATCGAGAAAGAAGATGACAATAAGGGCGCCGATAGTGGTAAGTGTTGCCGCGAGCAAAGAGATACTGACCTTCCTGTTTTTGTAATACCTGATATGATCAGTCATCACAATGGTATTATTGATGATAAGGCCAAACGACACTGTTATCCCGGCAAGGGAATAGAGATGAATCTCAAGTTTAAAGAGGTAATAGAAGATGAAGGCAATGAAGATGTTGGCAATGAGACTGATGGTAATGATAAGCAGGTATTTGAATTCGCGGCTTATAAGCAATACAAAGAGAAGGAGAAGTATAACAGAAAGAACAGACCTGTAGATATTTTTCGATATCTCCTCCCTGATATAAGTAGTGTTGTCGATTGAAGTTCTTATACTGTAACCGGGTGGCAGCTCCCTCTTTATCAGCTCCATCTCCTTCTTTACTGCATCGGCAACTTTAATATTGTTTACATTTTTCCCTGCACTTACATTAATGTTTACAGTATTCAACCCATTAATACGGTAATAGCTCCGGGGCTGCTGATCTTTAAGATTTACCTTTGCCACATCGGTAAGATGAATGATCCTCCCTGATGCTTTGGTAACCGGTATATCATCCCACCTGAATATGTCTTTACTGCTGCCTGTCAGTGTCAGGTATGTTCGTTTGGTGAGATCACCTGTAAAAGTTTCAGTTGCTCCTCCAATCTCCCTCTCAAGAAGGTAATTGCTGATTGAACTACTAATAGCTGAAGAACTTACTCCTATAGCTGCAAGTTTATCCTGATCATAGATAATCTCCCATGCCCGGGGTGTGGCTCCGTAGATATTTACGCTATAGACACCTTCCAAAATAGAAATCCTTGGTTTTATCAGCTCTTCGGCAATGGTATAAATATATGATGTGCTCGCGTTACCGTTAATCTGGAAACTGAGGATTGTCGAACCTGACTGGTTCGATGGCATATTCATACTTATAAAAGGGTATGAGACCTTTTCAGGAAGCCTTTTTCGTGACTCTCTCAGTAGTGATGCAATTTCGAATCTTTTCGCTCTCAGATCAATATTTTTATCAAACTCTACTGTTATACTTCCGCTTGAATTGTTTGTTGTGGAAGATATCTTTTTGACACCTGTGACAGTTGTAAGCACTCCTTCAAGAACAGTGGTGACTTCCTGTTCAACAACACGTACGGGTGTTTCCGGCCAGCTCCAGCTTATAGTAAGCGATGGAAGGTAACGGGTAGGATTGAGCTGAAGTGAAAGCAAAGGGATCATAGCCGCACCGACAATGATCAGCATCACAAAGAGGATATTGACAGTGAATGTGGATAAGAATGAACTATATTGAGGTTCGTTCTTCATTCCTCCCTTACGATAGTTTCATGTGCAAGGTTGACATTTCCCCCTATGATCACCAGGTCTCCGGGTTCAAGTCCCTCTTTTATCGAGAGGCTGGCGCTGTTCTCGAACTCCACAGTGACATATTTCCAGATAGCCAGAGAATCCTGTCGCACGAATATCACATCTTTTCCCTGGCGGATGACAAGGGCTTCTTTAGGTACCACCAGACGGTTAGGAACAGGTTTTCTGATAACGACTTTCACGTTCATTCCGTCTATGAGCCGATTGTTGTTTCGGAATTCAGCCTTTACCTTCACCATGCCATTTTCATCAACCTGCGGATTTATCTCTGTTATCTTGCCGCTAATGAGTATGCTATCATTAATGAACGGAACAATACCAACCGGCATTCCCTTATTTATGAATGAGAATTCCGATTCAATAACAGGAAATTCAACATACATTATCTCATCGAAAACAATTGTGCAAAAGCTTTTATAGTTCTGGCTCGGGTTCCATTGCATAGCTTCGAGATTGGCAACAATTCCGCTTATGAGTGCATAAATCCGGGTATTATTGAAATTATATTCAGCAACTGACAATGATGTGATCGCATCGTTAAGCCCGCTTCTGATACGGGAGATCTTAATTTTAGCAGGTGACAGGCCTGTTGAATCGGCGGTTGTGAAATTACTTAGAAGATCATCTTTGAAGTTTATCTCAGCTTTCTCGAGACCCTGCTGAGCCTGGATAAGCTCAGTTTTATATTCAAAATCCTCGATAACGGCAAGAAGGTCGCCGGCTTTGACTTTTTGTCCGTTCTGAATGTATATTTCTTTAATTATCCCGTTCACTTTAAACTGAACGACAGCTTTTTTTGATGACCAGGCTTTGCCGTTGCTAATCAGCTCGTGATAGAATGTTGAAGGTTCTAGCTTTACCGTTTTAACAAGCACTGCTTCGGGACGTGATGATCTGCGTGCCATCTCTTCGAGGTTCTCTGTTGTTTTTGGTTTGCAGGAAAATAGCAGTGCGGTAATCAGTAGCAGGATAAGTTGATGTTTGACTTTCATCTTTACAGACTTACAAAGAGGTTTGCATTAACTGATTATAAATTTAAAGTTTTATTTCAAGATAAGATAATTTTTTTGACTAATTTTTTCGTTGACACCAGGTCGTCGGACTTTGAAAGAAGTTCTTAAAGTAGAAGCTGACACATCATTACCCGGAGTGATGACAATCCAAGTTCTGGAGCAGCTTAAACAAACCAGAGGGCTACCTCAAATGATCCGAGTTGATAATGGTCATGATTAACTATTCCTTACATTTAATTTTTTAATGCACTTCTTACCGGACTTATAAATTTGTTAATCAATCTGGTGTCTTTTGTAATAATATCAGCGGTCCCATCCATTTGATGAATGAACCTGATTTTTTCCCTGTAGGTTGATGTCATACCTCCTGTAAGTTCAATATCGGCGCTGAAGCCACCTTCTCCAGGAACTTGCGACACTGAAAATATTCTGCCTTTAAGTACACCGTATTGCATATAAGGAAATCCTGAAAGCTTAATATTAACTGTCTGCCCAATCTCAATCTTCCCGAACCCCGAAATTGGTATAATAGCCCTTGCAACAATATTCGTGGGGCCATTGGGGATTACTGTTGCAAGTGACTCTCCGGCTTTAATTACCTGGTTCTCACTCCTGAAACGGATAAATGTGATTTTGCCGGCAATGGAACTCATAATTACATACCTTTCTTCCCACTGCGAAATTGATGACCGCAATAACTGAAATGTTTCCTCCATAGTGAAAATATATTGTTTCATCTCTTTTTCATACTGAACCTGCAGATCGAGTCGGGTCTCCTTCAACCTCAGAAAATCGGCTTCGTTGTTTTTAAGCGATGCATTGAAAACACTGAAAGAGTAAAGTTTCTGAATATATCCCTGTCGTGATTTATCATATTCTTTAGCAGAGATTGAATAACTATCTTTTCGAAACAATAATGAATCGCGGTCAAAACTGCTTTTGGCGAGTGCTAGATCTTCAGTAAGATATTTTTTCTGTTGTGCCAGTTCACTATTATACTCGGTCTTTTTCTCAATCTGTTTTTCAAGAAGACTCAGTTTGGCAGGAATATATGCCTGTTCCAGATAATCCTTCATCTGCTTCCACTCTTTCTGAAACCCCGAATAATTACTTTGAATCTCACCGAGGGAGAGGTCGGGAGGCGGTTGTTGTGTTTTGACCACTTCAACCCAGTCTGATTTATCATCGCAGCCTGAAAGGAAGAGATTCAGTTTTTTCACATCCTCATAATCGCTGGTGTTACTGATAATGGCAACAACTTCGTCTTTTGAGATTTCGGAACCTTCGAGAACAAAAAGCTTTTCGATTTCACCTCCTGTCTTCGCAACAAGCATAACAGGTGGATTTTGAGTGGTTATAACAACCGGAACTGTAACTATCTCAGGGCTTTTGATGAAATAACTTCCTATTACTAAAATGAGAATAATGGCAAAAAAGATAAATAAGCCCCATTTTAGGAAACTTCCCGGTATTTCGGACATTACCTCCTGTAACTCGGGACTCTGTATCTCTTGTTTGTTAAGCTCTGCCATGTTTTTAATATTGTCGTGCAAGTCGTGCAAGTCTGGCAAGTCTTGTGATTCATTGCTCTCCGCTCACTTCTCACTTCTCACTTCTTCGCCCTATGCTCTATGCCCTCAGCCTCCTAGTTCCAACTGATCTTTTACAAGATTATAGTATGCGCCCTTCATTTTAACAAGCTCCTTATGTGTTCCGGTTTCCGCTATTTCTCCCTTTTCGAGAACAACAATCTGATCAGCATTTTTTACAGTACTCAGGCGATGAGCTACAACAACTACTGTTTTTCCCTTGAAAAAACTGCCCAGGTTCTCCATGATCTTTTTTTCATTGCTTGAATCGAGCGCATTCGTCGCTTCATCGAAAAAGATAAAATCAGGTTCTTTATATACGGCCCGTGCTATCAGAATTCTCTGCTTTTGACCTGTACTGAGACCATGTCCATCATTTCCTATCTTTGTATTATAACCAAGCGGCAAACTTTCAACAAATTCCTTTATGTTAGCTGTTTCAGTTGCCCTGTCAATCTTCTCCTTTTCTGGTATCTCATCAATAAGCCCGATGTTGCCAGCTATAGTATCCGAAAAAATATAACCCTCCTGCATGACAACACCACAGCGTTTTCTCCATTCCGACTGGCTGAAACGGGTTAACTGTGTGCCACCGAGAAGAATATCACCCTCTACAGGATTATAAAAACCCAATAGCAGTTTTATCAGAGTTGTCTTTCCGCTACCGCTTATCCCAACAATGGCAGTTATCTTTTTTGCAGGAATCACAAGAGATATATTATTCAGAACCTTTTCGGAATGTGGTCCCTCATACTGGAAAAGAAGATTCTTTATTTCTATATCCTTGTCTGGTGGAATATCTTTTATCTTATCATCTTCGGGTTTCTCCTCATCTTCTCTGTCGTGTATCTCACCAAGACGCTCAAGGCTGATACGGGCATCCTGCGCAGCCTGGGTGAAGCCGATGAATTGCTGGATCGGAGCATTCAACTGACCGATTATATATTGTACAGCCATCATCATACCGAGAGTCATCTGTCCGGTAATTACTGCCCTTGCAGAAAGAAAGGAGATAAAGATATCTTTTGCCTGGTTTATGAGAGCAGCCCCAAGCTGTTGGTTCTGGTTAAGCATCATGCTTTTAAGGCTCACCTTAAAGAGTTTTATCTGAATTCTTTCCCATTCCCAACGTTTTTGTTTTTCGCAACCGTTTAGTTTTATCTCCTGCATGCCAGTTACCAGTTGGACAATATTGCTCTGATTAGCAGCGCTTTGCTGGAATCGCTTATAATCGAGCTCACGGCGCCGTTTCAAGAAGAGGATAACCCACCCGATGTATAAGATGCTGCCAAGGAAGAAAATACTAAGAATACCAAGGTTATAGGTAGCCATTATTATGGTGTACATAACCAGGGTAACGACGGCAAAAATGATGTTTATAAGTGAATCGGTAAGGAACAATCTGATACGGTTATGGTCGCCAATACGCTGCATAATATCGCCAATGAGCTTCACATCAAAGAAAGAAATTGGGAGTTTCATCAGCTTTATGAGAAAGTCGGAGATAAGCGATATGCTTACCCTGCTTGTAACGTGCAAACTTATCCAGTTCCGGAGCAGCCCGTTGGCAGTCTGACTGAGGCTTAGTATCAGTTGGGCAACGAGGACCATTACAACAAATGCAATGTTACTGTTACCGATACCGGTATCGACAAGCGACTGGGTGAGAAAGGGAAATATGAGACTTATAATGCTGGCTGTAAGCATACCGAGCATAAGCTGTAAGATGTATTTTTTATAGGGCCTGATATAGCTTAGCAAATAGAGGAATTTAAGTTTCCCTTTCTCCTCACCCTCCTGCCTGTAGAAATCTGGTGTGGGTTCGAGCAGTAGCGCTGTACCCTCCTGAACACCTTCGTTTTTCGTGCTGTACCAGCATTTAAGAAATTCCGATTCGGTGTATTTGAGGAGGCCGGAGGCGGGATCGGCGACGGAGATAACAGTTCCTTCCCCAGCCCTTCCCCTGGTAGTTTGACCCCTTCCCCGACCCTTCCCCCAAGGGGGCAGGGCGGAAGAACGGTGCTTTTTAATGGCATATACTACAACAAAGTGGCGTTGGTTCCAGTGGACGATGCATGGGAGCGGGACCTCATCGCGGAGTTGTTCCCATGTGAGCCGGTAACCACGGGTACGGAAACCGATGCTTTCAGCAGCATCACTGATGCCCAGCATTGACACTCCCGAACGGGACATGAACGCCCGATTACGCAGCGACTGAAGTGTGTATTCTTTTCCATAATACTTCGCTATCATACGGAGGCACGTGGGACCGCAGTCCATGGTATCAAGCTGCTTGTAGACCGGAAATCTGCCCATTGTTAATCGTTACATAAAGTTTTATTAAAAATCCTGGTATTATTTTATTTTTTTACAAGTTAATAATAGTTCTTTCCTGTTTCTTCTTTCAATATCAGCATTTGCGAACCGACTATTTTTCTTTATCGGGTGACATAGGTGGAATAGAGGGCCTTTTGTATAGAAAATATTTAATTCCTTTATCTCAAGTCGTTTTACCCTCTCGACATCTTCCGGTCCCCAACCATAGAAATTTTCATTTTCACCTCCTGCTTCAATATATTTTTCCTTGTTAACAATATATGCTCCACCAACCGAATGATAAACATGCATCAGATTCATTGCAGGAAGTCGTTTTATCAGGGTATCGATATTAATATGCTTTTTAAACAGATCGCACAAAACCTTTTCGCATGAGTAAAACCTTCCATCATAAGGGAAGCTCAAGACTGCTTCGTTGCTTCGAAGCTTATTTACGGCTTCATGTATCTGTAAAGGAGGAGCTATGGCATCAGCATCCCATACTCCAATGTAAGGAGTAGAGGACATTGCAATAAGTTTGTTTATGTATTTCGTCCGGTGGAACACTTCATCCTTATCCTTCATATACTCATATCTTAATCCTTCCGGCATTATTTCTGGATAATACTTTCTTTCTGAATCAGCCTCCAGCGTTATAAAAGAAGTTTCAAAATGCATGAAGGTATATTTAATAAGGGTGTCGGCGTTCTCCTTCCGCTCCGGCGAATCGAGGCGGAGGGGAAGAAGAAAAGTGAGGTCGCTTAGGTTTATTTTACAGGCTTGTGAGTTCATAGGTGTAGGCTAAGAGCTTAGGGCGATGGGCAAATCCATCTCAGTATAATTATTAAAATCGTTCATTGATAATTGTTAATTGTTCTCTGCTCTCCGCCTTCAGCCCTCCGCTCTCCGCCAATAATCCTAGTCCCAGCCCAGCAAGTCCCGTCAATCCGATGTTATTCTTATTCAGCCCGTCCAGCCTCTTGTTCCAGTCTTCTTCATTGTCAATGATTGCGAAGACGTCTTCAAAAGACGTACGGGGATGGGTGTTTTTATTATTTGTAAAACAATATGTCCCGTAGACAACCCGTTGCCACGCGCTGCAAATAAAGCTGTTTACCAGCTCTTCCCCCGCCGCCACGGCGCCATACCCTTTGTTTAAATAATTATTGACTATTACACTAAACTTATTCTTTGTTTTTATATCATTGACATTAGGTATAACTGCTCTGGTAAATGCTACCAACTGATCTGTTAATGAACTTTTTTTTTCAACATCAAGGCACTCTTCAATATACCCCGGCAGCACTTTATACAGCTTTTCAACTTTAAATGGGAAGATGCCCAGCCTGTGCATCTCAAGAAGAAACCATATAAATGAGTTGATCGTAGAGGTGCTTAGTCTATCAATATTAAAATCGAGATACTTTTTCTGTGCGAGTATCCTTTCACAATCGTCGATAAGATATATAAGGTGTTGCTTTTTAAAAAGGGTGTTGAGGTTATCATCGTCATCTTCATGTCCTGACAGGCGTGAAATAAAATAGTGGCCATAACCAAACATATCGTTGCCGTTATCGAGCAGTAAGTGGCGCAAGAGGCTGTAGCTGTAAACTGAATTATCGATTTCGATGAGTGTATCATCTGTGTCGGCCTGTACAAATCTATTACTAATAAGGTATTCAATGCCCCAGCCTATTCCTGTGATCCCGTTATAAAAGTTTATCGGTGTTGAAGTGTTTATTTCCTCGTATATCTCATCGATAAATTCGCTTGCGTAATCTTCAAATATCTTATTGCCCATGTAACGTGAATAATTATAAAAGAATATGGCTATGCCCATCTTGCCGTCGAGTAGCCCGGGACTGTCGATGAAGCTGGCATTTAAAAACAAAACGTTAGCAATGCATTGCAGACGGTTGTCGATCTTTGTTTTAATTGATAGATCTTGTTTTGTTAAAGACATTGCTATTTTGTTTAAAAATTCTGAATAAGCATTCCAGAAATATTGTTTATTAATTGATGCTCTCCATTTGTTGAGCAGCGTTTGCATATATGTTAAGAGCCAATTTTATGGAATATTTCATTAGCTGACAATAAATCTGAGGAGTCAGGGAAATGTCTTTATTAAAGTTATAATTAATTTCATAGCAACCGCCCCCGCAGATATATCTTGCCCAGCACTTCCTGCATTTCTTTCTGTTTTCAACATTCATTTCATTTCTGATAATTTCAGACCATTTTACATTGTAAGTATCTTCAATTACATTACCTAAATAGAAGTTATTTTCACCAACAAGCCTGTGACAAAGGTATATATCGCCATTCACGTCGACAGATACATACCCCTTTCCGGCAGTGCATGAATAAAAATTTGGTTTATTTGTGCTAATTCTTTCCAGAGGTAACGGAAGAGTATCAAAATTGTAATGCTGATTAGATTTAATCTTTTTGTTAAGTTTTTTTGCAATACAGGAATACTGTTTTTTAATTTCTTCAATATCCTTTTTATTAGTAATAAACACTTTCCCTTTGGGTGCAAGGGCATTTTCAAAGTGAATCCTTTTAAATCCCAATGAAATCAAATGTGCATAATTCTCGGCAATTTTGTTTTTAGTGAATGAAGTAACCGTAGCTCTGGCTGAATAACTAATATTCCGTTGGTCTAATTTCATCAGATTATTTACAATTTTAAGATAAGAATCCCCACCTCCTGATAATGGTCTGTTTTGATTGTGAGAATGCATATCTCCGTCAATGCTGATGAGTACTTTCATTTGATGTTTATGGATGAATTCAACGATTTCATCGCTTAATAAAGTACCATTAGTCGTTAGTGAAAAATGGAAATTTTTATCATTCTTTTTCCCTTCCTCTAATGCGTAAATAACTATATTTTCCAATACCTTAAAATTAATTAATGGTTCGCCTCCGAAAAAACAGATAAACAGATCTTTTTTGTCACCTGATTTTTGAATAAGAAAGTCTATTGTTTTTTCCCCAACATCTGATTTCATTAAAGCTGATTTACCGCGATATTGGCCATTCCTGACAAAACAATATTTACAGGCTAAATTACAATCCTCCGAAATTAAAATATCGATGGAATTGATAGTCCCCGGAGTATCTATATCATAACTGGGACACTTTGCATCATCCTCTTTTTTCCCTTCTTTCTTTTTCAGGATGTCATTTCTCAATAATTCATCAATTCTTTCGGTAACAATTGGTTCTCCGTATTTTCTTAAAAGAGTATCTAATCCTTTAACTCCGGGGTATTTATTTATTACCTTAATAATATTGTTCTCAATTTCGTCAAGAATATATACTTCAAGGGTATTTACATCCATAAATATATAATCACGATTAATCTTTGTAACATAATGTTCGGAAGAACTGAGATTATTATAATTTTCATTCATATATTTCCTCTAAACTGATATAAACTGATTATATTCTTTAAGTACATCTATGCCGTAATATGGCAGAGATCAGGTTTGCCAATAGCCAGTTCGTAGTTTCCGGGCGATGGGCAGAGCCATTGGTAAACACAATCACAACATGGTTTCATATCGCGGATGCGGAACCATGTTTCCCGTTCAGTCATCTCTTTATATAACATATCATAAATCGGATCGCCAATTGAACCCAGCGGAGTATCATTAACATTTGAATATATTTTCCCGTCAGGTAGAACGGTGAGTTTTCCAAAAGAAGTAACATTCAGTGTCATATTGACAAAAACTTCCCTTCTTGATAATTCAATATCATTAAATTCATCAATCGTCATAAACACATTTTCTTCGAAAAATTCCCTGTTCATACCATTGTATATGGGAATAATATTGTAATTGTTTAAACCTGTTTCCTGCACGATTGATGTAATAGATTCAAGTTGGGCATTTGAAGTTACCGGAAACGCAAATGTCACATTATCAAAAAAATCATGATAAATTTCAGGTTGCTTTAAAAATGATAAATGATTGCTTATAATAATTGTAAAACTAACCTTGTCATTACCAAACCATTCATTTTTTTTAATGTCTTTTTCAATGTCCTCTGCGAGCAAAACGAAATGAACGAAATAATCATTGGACAAAATCCATTCCTGTAATTGTCCGGAATTATTATAGCTTATCGGGTCTCCAACAAAAGTAAAATGATTTAGCATTTTATTGTTACATTGATTTACAAATGATTCAATATGGTTAAAATCAAGCGACTTATCAGAATTTACCGGGTAGTATGTCTGTCTGAAATATTGATCTGATCCATGCGATGACCCATTAATATAAAAAACAAGTTCATAGAGGTTTTCTATGATCTTGCCTCCTATGTTTTGTTTATGTTCCCAATTAATTTGATCCATGCCATTCTGGATGCTTAAAACCGGGCAATATGAAGTTAATTTACTGTTTAGCCCGTTTTGTTCAATCAGGCAGCCGGCTTCTATGCCGGTTATTTGATCTACCCATTGTTTTACATGCTCATCGCGTAATAATAATTCTGTTAATTCAACTGAATACAAGCTATCCAGATCAGCTAAAGTATCACAAAGCTTATTTATTTCATCAGAACAACGAAAAGTGTAATGTTTAAAATTTTTGGAATTATATATTATTCCATTATTAATTTTTATCCATAAAAACGTATCAGGAAAGAGGACGAGCCAAAACTTTTTCATTTTATTATAATTAGTTTCTTATTTGGACATCTTTCATTATTTTTTTATATAAACCTGGATTTTTACCCAAAAAATCCAAATTTTCATTTATACTGTTTTGAAATGACTTATCACTGGTATAGCTGTAACATTTCGGATCGGAGCTGTTTATCTCATCAATTTGAAATACACATTGACTACATCTTCTTATATATACACAGGTGTTGCATTGTCTTATAAATCTGAAAATATAATCATTCGCAATTTCAGCAATATGATCAAAATCCATTTCAACCTTATCATCAGAAACCCGGCCCATGGCAAATTCATGGTTTATTTTCTCACACTGCAATATTTTCCCGGTTACAGTGATAAACATTTTTTTATAAAATGGAGTACAAGTGCCTGTTGGTGCAATTTCAATTTTATTTACATCACAGAACAAGGAACTGTAATTGTCAAACATATTTCCTGAGAACATATAGAAATAATTAGTTAATTGTCTGGTCCTTGGCGCTTCTAAAAACAGCTCCGCTTCCAATTTCTCACGATTGCCGCTTTTATCAATACTGCTGTCTTTGTTTTGGAACATGTTGATAAATTCATTCACTTTATCTTTTCGAATACCGGAATTATTCAATGAAGCAATCTTTGTCTCTTTTCCAAAATTGTTTTTAATATAATTATGTGCACTTTCAACACTGTTCATGTTATGCAGGACGGTATTAAAATCGACATGCTTCTTGAAATAGTCAGGAAATTTTTGTTTCAGCAGCCGTATATTTTCAACTACTTGTTTATGGGAATTCCGGCCTCTATGATCTACCCTGTACGAATGGTCTTTCTCATTCCCATCCAGGCTTATTAACAATTCAAATTCTTTTTCAGCAAGGTAGTCCATATGTTTAATCAACAATAATCCATTTGTTGTCATATTATAATAAAATCTCTTGCCTGTAATGTTCAGTGATTCCGCGTATTGAATTATTTCCTTAATTAACATCATGTTCATCAACGGTTCGCCTCCATAAAAACTCAATCTGATGGGCTGGCTTAACGAAGTCCCAATGTTTTCTTTCCATAACTCAGCCAGATAATCTAAAATATTGCAGGCTTTTTTTAACGACAAGTTTCCCCGCCCGCGGGGATCATATCCCTCATATAACTCGCCATAACCACAATATTTGCATCGAAGATTACATACATCGGTAACCTCAAAGACAATTTGTGATAAATTAACCAGGTTGCTTTTTATATCATTCCCCTTAATTTTTAAAAAATGTTCATTCATTGCAGGTTCTTTTTAATTTTAATTTTTACTAAAATCGGATTATCATCTTCCTTTATGGTTTTCATTTGATTAAGCCACGAAAGAGAAGGAACCTCTTTACTATTTTCTTTATTTTGATCCAGATATTTTAGCACATCTAAGGGTTTTTTAGTGGTAACAAGATAATCTTCCGGGTATATAGGATAAAAATACGTTAGTCTCTCATTCGATAGTTTTTGTTTGCTCACGAGATCATCATAAATGTAAGAAGTTTTAAATTTTTTTATCTCCCCTGTTTTGGTGGTATTGAGATAAATTGCTTCATATCCGGCATCAGATGCATTAATTGTATGATGAAACTGAAAAATAAAAGTCATTGAAGGGAACGGGATGAGATGTACAAAACTATAGGGGTTTGCCATCTTCTGATACCATTCAAAATCCCCTTTACTAAATTCAATTTGCTTGTCATAGGGTAATAATTTATCCTTCATATTAAGAATAAAAGCAGGTTCTTTTTTTTCACCGGTTATATTCCAGACTGTATCGCTCAAAAAACTGTTAAAAAGTAAGCCTGTTTGGGTTTTCTGCAAATAATTATAACCTTCGGATAAATATACCATATACCTATATCTTCCTATAGTTACACCATACTCTACAGTAATAGTATCAGGCGGCGCGTGGAGAGTTTTGTTATATACATATATTTTCCCAGCTCCGTGGACAAAACATGCCAATTTCTGATCATCCGTGGAGCTGAAATAAGCAGGTTCGTAATTAAGCTTAATTTCATCACAAAAAGTTCCGTCAAATGTATATCTGAGAAATCCCCTTCTTACTGTAGATGAAATGTATATAGTATCGCGGATCACATCAAAATGATAGATATTTCCATATTCCCCGGGGCCACGTCCTTTTTTGCCTATCTGTCTTTTAAACTTTCCATTTTGTTTGAACATTAATAACCCACCACCCCAGTTATTAATAAGTATAACAGAATCATTCATCCATAATTGGTAAATAGATCGAATAAATGATTCTTTAGTTGTCTCAAGAGGTATGTAAATTACAGTATCGGCAAAATAAGAGGTTTTAAGTGTATCTTCTCCTGATTTAGGGAAATGAAGCGCTTGTGAGGCAATTTTGTCATTGACCTCACTTTTAATATCCGGATGTGCTTTTTTACCAGAGCAATTAACTAATACTAATGCAATTATCATTATTGCTAAAGGGATGCTTTTTTTCATTTTGTCATTTTTTTATACCCTTTATTTATATCCTTTCCTTTTATTTTTAAAAAAATATCATTCATTACAGGTTCTTTTTAATTTTAATTTTTACAATGATAGGATTATCATCTTTATTAACGGTTTTCATTTGATTAAGCCACGAAAGAGAAGGGATTTCTTTACTATTCTCATTGTTTTTGTTCATATCTTTTAACACCTTTAAGGGGTCTGCTTCAACAACAAGATAATCTGCCGAATACATAAAAAAAACATACGATAGTTTCTGTTTGCTTACAATGTCATCATAAATGTAAGAAGTACTAAACTTTTTGATTTCCCCGGTTTTGGTGTTATTGAGATAAATCGCATCATATTTTGTATCAAGCCAATGTTTTTGAAAAACAAACATCCAGGATGAAAAAGGGATGAGATGTACAAGTTGATAAGATTTTGCCATCTTTTCCCATCCTTGAAAATCACCCTTGCAAAATTCAATATGCTTGTCCCTGGGCAGTAATTTATCCTTCATATCAAGAATAAAAGCAGGTTCTTTCTTTTCATTCCTTATTTTCCAAACCGTATCGTTCAGGTAGTCGTTAAAAAGCAAATCCGATAGGGTTTTCTGAAAGTAAGTCATAAAGGAATGATCTCCAAGTGAATAATAATATCTGCCTTTAGTCACACCATACTCAACGACAATAGTATCAGGTGCGTACAAATTTTTATTATAAACAAGTACTTTCCCCTCTTCTTGGACATAACACGTCAGTTTCTGATCAGCCGTAGTGCTGAAATAAACCGGTTCGTAATTAAGCTTAATTTCATCACAAAAAGTTCCGTCAAATGTATATCTGAGAAATCCCCTTCTTACTGTAGATGATATATATATAGTATCGCGGATCACATCAAAATGATAGATATTTCCATACTCCCCCGGCCCTTTTCCTTGCTTGCCTATTTTCCTTACAAACTTTCCATTTTGTTGAAACATTAATAAACCAGCACGAGGGCAATAAATAAGTATAATAGAATCACTTATCCATAATTGGTTAATATTATAGATGAATGATTCTTTAGTTGTTTCAAGAGGAACATAAATTAATGTATCAGCAAAATAAGAGGCTTTAAGTGTATCTTCTCCTGATTTCGGTAAATGAAGCGCTTGCAAGGCAATTTTGTCATTGTCCTCACTTTTAATATCCGGATGTGCTTTTTTACCAGAGCAATTAACTAATACTAATGCAATAATCAATAATGCAAAAGGGATTGTTTTTTTCATTATAACTTTATTTTTATATATTTTACATGTAATATTACCCGGAATAAGAGTAACATATTCCGGGTAAATCTCACTTAGCCAGCATATACACTATTGGCAGCATTATTTGAATTTGCAGCATCATTATTAGAGGTGGATGAACCTCCATAATAGCTATCACCTGAACTGCATTGTCCCCCTGCATATTGGCATCCACATGTAGAAACGCATCCACAGGTACCCCCTCTTAAATTATTCATTTCTCTGTTCTCCATTTCAGTTTTGCTGAGATTATTTAATCTCAATTTATTGATTTTTTTCATTTTAATCAAATTATAAATTTAATAATAATACTTTTGTCTCATAAATATATACTAAAGTGTCCGGTTGATGCCTTAACGGGTTATGAGACACGACCTGTTAAGGCTAAGCCAGGCCAGATTTGTTTTACATAGAAACCAGATACAACAATTATTTTGTAAACTTTGTGAAGTATTACAATTTCGATTTAAACCCATAATAAATAACTTGCATGTTTCGAACAACCGCTCAGTCTTTTCTCTGACATACCATTTCCGGAAAACCAATGGAATCCATGAATATTGACCTATATAGTGGATTAAAATCAACATTTTATTTTAATAAACTGTATATAACTGTTTGTCTGGTAGTGATTGTAATAGTTTCAGGTAACAATTCCTCATCTTTTGGCACATGATAGTGCTGGTATAGTTTTCCATGTACCGTTTACGCCCAAAACTTCCCAGTCTTTCCCTTTCTCCCGGATTTTGCAACATAAACAAAATTTTTTGAGCCATCATACCTGTATCAACTTCATTCCTGTTGTCACTTACTGCTACCTGTACTTTAAGCCCCGAAACCCCATCTTCCACAATTTCATCCAAACCGGTTGTACCTGTGACTACCACAGGTAAACCATGCATCATCATCTCCACGGCTACGTAACCGAACGGTTCAAATAACGAGGGTATTACTCCTATATCTGCAATACTGTACAATTCAAATAAATGCTCCTGATCTATCCGTCCGGTAAAACAGAGTTTGTTCCAGATACTTTCGGCTTCTTTTAACAACGGGTTGTAAGCGCCATCACCAATAATCCACAGACGACAGTCTGGTTCAAGTTCTAAAACCGATTTAAAAGCTTTGATCAGATATGAAATTCCCTTAATCTCATCCAAACGTCCTGCACATAAAATGATCTTTTCATCAGGATTGATCTTATATTTTTCCTTTAATCCCGATCTTTCTTCAATACTCAAAGTTTTTGCCTTATCTGTAAGACCATTGTTGACAACTGTGATCTTCTCAGCTTTAATGCCGTAATCCAGGCAAAGTATTTCATGGGCATAATCAGCCAGGCAAACAATATGATCAACTTTTTCCAATAACTCCCGGTCTTCTTTAAATAGTCTCAGGGCTCTTTTCTCAAAGTGATCTGTGATCGTTTCTTCAGGTTGTGATAATAACCTCCGCATCCACGAAAGATCACCTTGTAATGTATCACTCCAATCCATATAATGCACAACAAGCAATATTTTGCATATAAAAAATTCATGCAGGTAAATGGATAACTGATGATCGCGCATAAAATTCAAGTGGAATATCAGTTTCCCAGTCTCTTTTATATATAACCGCAATAGCGTAATAGCACTTTTCATATATTCATTGTAATTCAATATAGAAGTGCCTTGGTTTAGAATTGCAGGGATATACCAATTCTGAATACCGTCATGTTCTTCAATGGTAAATTCGACCTTATCAGCTTCAAAATAGACTACTGTTACATTGAATGCCTTATTTTTCAGACATGTTGTCAGCTCTTTGATATATGTACCAATACCATATTCTGCAGCGCGGCTCTTTCTATTGAAGATATAAATAGTTTCATGGGATGTCGGTTGGGTTATCGGTATATTAGAATGAGTACAGTCTTTTTTCAGAAGCGACAGGGCATAGCCAGTCAATCCGGATGGGAGGCCAGAATTATTGTTATTAACTATCTTGAATATGTTTTCCCAAACTTCTTCATATTCCAAAAATTCCAATATTCCGGTTTTATAATTAGAAACAGAATCAGTAGTATATCGAAGATTTGGAAAAACAAGCTCATATATGGCTGCCTGTCCATATAGTTCCAATTGTTCTTCAGCAGTTGATTGATCATTAAAAGTTTGAAGCCGATGGGAGGAATTAATGCCAAGATTTTGGAACAATATATCAAGGTATTGGCATTCAATAGAATTAAGTTTTCCATCCATATGTTTAGTAACAAACCCTGGTATTGCAGCAATCAATTCATCAATGCCCGAAGGACAATATGACCGTTTTTGGATTTCCTGTATAAAATAGAGAAGGGTGATGATGTATCCGGGACATAATTTTACCTCATCAGGCAAAGTTTCGTTTAGCAATACTGTAAAGTCATTCCATATTAATTGCAGGGCTTCTTCGTTCCAGACATCACTTTTTGCACGGCATAAATAGTACAATCCATAAGTATAAAAATCGTTGTAGACTCTTGGTAATTTGGGATTTTTCCGGTCCAGCTGAAAAATGACCGTATCCAATTCTTCTAAAATACTATCATCCAAAGCTTCGGCAAATCCGTTTTGTATCAAATATCCCACCCCCCAACCGATACCAGCCAAACCAGAAGAGAAATCGCCAGGCAAATAGTCATGTACCTTTTTAAATACCTGCTCAATAAGCTCACCAGCATAATCTTCAAATATCTTATTCTTTGTATACCTTGAATAATTGTAAAAGAAGATTGCTATTCCCATCTTGCCATTTAGCAGCCCCAGGTTGTCAATAAAACTGGCATTTAATAAAAGCACATTGGCAATCCGGCGAAGACGTTCATCAACCCTTTGTTTAAATAATAAATTCTGATCTTTAAGATTCTTCATAATATGACAGTTGCACTTCAGACAAAATCCTACAACTAATTTCAGAAAGTGTAGTGACATAACAATAAAAAAACATCGGCAAAAAACGGCTATGAAAGGCTAAAATCGGTCATGATGGGACAAAATCAGACACAGGACAATAAAACATAGGATTCAGGGCACGCGGGAAGAAGGACCAGGAGACTTAGTGACTTAGTGACGAAGAGATGAGCGTACTTCTTTCAAGTTTTGATCTCATTACAGGTACAAGCCCTGATCTGCCTCCTTTTGTTCCTCCGGGCGGACCATCACAAATGATAAGGCTAAATTTTAATTCAGAGATCAGGCTTTTTATGAAATTATTACTCTTTTTTGAATGATCTCCGGGAAATCTATTAGACAAAAATGTTTTTTTGAATAGTTGCAGATTACTCATACTTTCAATAAACAGAACCATTTAATAGGATTGAAATCAAACTGAAATACTATTACTTCAGTCGTGTGGTTGACCATTTGTTTCAGCTGCAATATTAATTGCATAGAATAATAGATCTGATTGATGTATACACTATTGTTTTTGTCCGTTGTTAATATTGGTTTTCAGTGTAGCGGGAATTCCCAGAGTATAATAAATGATTTTGCATGTATTCGGGAATATATGGCCAAGGGGAAGAACAACACCTTTTTTTAAAAGTCTCCTAATCAGTGTTTTTTCGGTTGTACCATACTCATCAGCAATCATCTGCCGTGTTTTGACTTTCAGTACAAGAGATTCAATTTCCGGATAATATTCGTACATTCTTAATTGGTTTTATAATAGGTTGTTTTAAAGTCAATGAAGCTCCCCGCCGCAAGCAGCGGGGTATCTTAAAACAAAACCAACTGTTTACTTTGATGCAAAACTACGTACTCCTTCTCAAGCCCTTGGTCTCGAACATATTTCGAAATACTCGTCTCATCCCCAAACTTACTGACTGTGTTAACAAAATATCCATCACTCCAAAATTCTCCTCCCCAAAGCTTTTCTTTCACCTCTGGATTCTTTCTGAAAACCTCTCGGGCTGTAATACTTTTCACAATAGTTACAATTTGTGTCGGACTCATTATCGGTATCGATTGTATCAAAAAGTGGACATGATTGTTGTCCGTCCCTATTTCAAGAAAATGAATTTCATATCTCTTTTCTATTTCAAGACATGTGTCCTTCAACGTTTTATCAACCTCTTTACTTACCACCACTCTCCTATATTTGGCCGGACAAACAAAATGATACAACAATACCGAAACATTATGCGATTTATGTATGTACTCGCTTTCGCTCATACATACAAAGATATTACTTTTACGCCGCAAGCGGCGGGGAACTAACCCCGAAAGAGATTAGACAACTTGCATACAATAAAGAAGGATAAGTCATTTAATAACAACATCATATCAGATATGTTCCAATGAGATAACACATTACATTTTTTGCAAAATATAACATGGAGGATAATTACACCTGATGTAAAAATCATCTGTTCCAAAGGCAATTTTTAGTTTAATCAGGAATGGCTCCAAATTGTTACCCTATTTTTTCTTTTTTTTTAATTATGGGTTCCCGAAGGGAGTAGTCCGCCTTCGCCAGGGCTACGGCGGATAAAAGGCAAAGTGCAGAGTGAGGGAAGAAAGCTTTAGAAGCGTTAGAGGCTTTAGAAGCAGTACTTCGTGTTTTAGGCGCGTTGGCAATCCGGAAATGGCGCGAACTTTTAACTGTATCGTAGCGCCAATAAGGCCCATGTAGCGGGCGTAGAGACAGTTAAAAGTTATCATTTGGCTTCGCCGAGCTCACCTTCGGCGATGAATTTCTTAATCTCAATAAGAAATTCTTTAACCTGATCTACCAGAGGCAAAACGATGGACTCATTAAAATCAAAAAGGTCTCCATAATCACCTTTTTGCCTGTAATCAAAAAGTTTGGAAAAGAGCTTGCCATACTTTATATCAATCTTCCCGTTTTTGATAAACTCATTACTGAATTTTATCCTGGCACCATCATGAGTATGAGTCTCAATGTCATTTTTTAGTAATAATGCAATTACAGCATAAAAACAGGAATAATATAATCTGTTAATGGAGGTGTTCCACTTTTTATTTTCAATCAGGATTAAGGCATCATCAAATGATTCTTCAGCTCTTCTGAATCTATATTTAATGTAATCATCTTGATTTTCAATATTCATAGCTGAATGCCTTCTTTTTTAATATTCTTGTAAAGTGGGGAAAATATTAAATTTTTCTGCCAATAATCTTTGGAATAGACAAAGGTTGAGATAATCTGTCCTGACTCAATTTCTATTTTATAAAGTTCATCTCTGAATTTGTCATCAATTTCATTAGTGACATTCAGGCTATCAACAAGAATAAGAATATCCCAATCTGAATCAGGCCGGAAGTCTCCCCTGGCTCTTGATCCAAACAGGAAAGCTTCTGCCCTGGGATCCTTACTATGGATTGCCTTTGTAATAATATTTAAAAATGTATCTGACTCCATTACTTTTCAATAACTAATCAAAGATACAGATTTTTGCTTTATCAGAATAAGCTGGTAATTTACTATTTGTCAATACAAGTATAACGGGCTCAGGCCGAAGAAGTGAGTAGTGATTTGGCAAAAAGCGTTCGCTCTCTGGCTGAAGTTGTTACTTGTCTGCACAAAACTTCTAAACAAAATTATATTTCTGAAAAAGAATTCAGAGAACATTACGAATTTGCATTCAATATAATGAATATGATGGTAGCATTTAAAGATAAAATAAAGTGAGTCGGTAGTCCGACACAAATACCTTTAACACTGATTAGTTACATTCTATTAAACAATTATTATTGATGTAACTTTTTATCAATACTTTAACCCTGCCAAATTAATACAACTATTATATCCATAACGTTAGTCATTGTGGGTCCGGTAAAAATATGACCCCCTGCCTTCTTAAAAAAATGATATGAATCGAACCTCCTTATGAATTTTTCAGGATTAATATTTCTTGAATGGGCAAAAATAAGGGTATCCGAATCAACAACAGCTCCTGCAGCATTTGTCGGGCCATCGGTACCATCGGTTCCGGCTGAAAGTATTGTTATTCCCGGATGATTTTGAAGCAGACCCGCACACAACAATGCCAGATGCTGGTTTCTTCCTCCAAGACCATTCCCTGTCATCTTAACAGTTGTTTCCCCACCGAATAACAGGCAGACCGGCTTAACCTCATCTTTGTCTTCCTTGAATTTTAAGGATGTCTCAACGATATATTCTGCCACCGAAGCAGTATCACCCTGTAGCTGATCGTCTATTATAACCGGATTAATGTTATACTCTAATGCTTTCAGTCTGGCTGCTTCAAGAGCGATTCGGTTTTTACCAACCAGGATGTTATGAGTTTTCTCAAAAACAGCATCCTCTGGCTTTGGTGTCTCTGGTCTGATTCCGTCTGCTCCATCCTCCAGATAATTAATGATACCTTTCGGAACAGACACTTTTAAATTAAATTTTTCCAGAACATCCATGGCTTGTTGAAAGGTAGTAGGATCGGGAGTAGTTGGTCCGGATGCAATTACATCCAAGTGGTCGCCAGGAACATCAGATAAAATAAGGCTAATAAGATTTGCGGGGCTTACTCTCCTTGCAAGCTGACCTCCTTTAACATAAGATAAATGCTTTCTCACTGCATTAATCTCGCTGATACAGGCCCCACTATTGACAAGAAGATTATTAACGCTTATCATTTCTTTAAGCGATGAACCTTCGGGATAATCGGCCAGAAGCGCCGAACCACCACCTGATAAAAGACATATTACCAGATCATTAACATTAGATTCGGATGCAATATTCAAAATTTTTCTTGTTGCTTCAATCCCTTTTGAATCAGGTATCGGATGACCAGCTTCCGATACTTTAATATATTTCAGTTTAAAGGAATGTCCATATTTAACAACAATTTGTCCATCAGTAATACGGTCACCAAGGATCTTTTCAACCTCTAAACCCATCATGGCGCTTGCTTTTCCTGCACCAATAATAAAAATATGTTCTATCAGATCCAGAGGGAAGCTCATTTGGCCAATCAGCAGGCAATTGTCTTTCAATGCCAACGATTTGTTAATAAGCCTGTCAGGCAGAACACTTTCAACCCCTGCCAGAAAAATCTGTTCAACAATTGTCCTGCTATTCATCTTTTTCCCTTTTTATCAAATGACAGAGAGCTAATATACATGAATCTTCTTACAAAAAAATAAGTGATGTAATCCATACACAGGCAAATACAACCGTTCCCATTACAACAGTTGATGATGAATATACTTTCAGATTTATTCCGGGTTCGATGTCTGAAAAATTAGAAACCACCCAGAAATATGAATCATTGGCATGTGAAACCATCATTGAACCAGCTCCCATTGAAAGCATGGCTAACAACCTGCCCCACTCTGAATCTAGTCCCAATGCTGATAACATAGGTGCAACAAACGATGCGGTTGTTATTATTGCAACAGTCGATGAGCCCTGTGCGGTTTTCATTATGGCTGCAATAAGGAATGGAACAACAAGACCCAGGTTGGTGCCGGTAAGAAGTTGACCAACAGCTTCACCGGTACCTGTTGCTTTTATCACTATTCCAAACATCCCCCCAGCTGCTGTGACAATTAATATGGGACCAGCCTTTTCAATTGCTTCATTAAAAATAAAATTCAATGATACTATCGCCTTATCCTTTAATAGAAGTAAAGACAGAAGAGCCCCAATTGATAAAGCAAAAATTGGTTCACCGGGGAAATAGAATATTTTTGAGATATGACTTTGACCTCCTTTATCTATCAGAACAAGCAGTGACCTGAACGTTATAAGCAACAGAGGAACAACGATCGGAAGAAAAGAGAGAAAAGCTGATGGAAGATTATCGTGAGTTAACTGCCTGTCAACTTCAACCTCCTTCGCTGGTGGATAATCTTTACCTTTTGTTAACCATTTGCTCCAAAAATAGGCAGAGAGAGCACCCGGTACTGCGAAGATTGTGCCAATAACTATAAGGTAGCCAATATTTACATCAAACATCCCTGCAGCAGCCAGTGCCCCCGGGTGAGGTGGAATAAGACAATGCACCGAATAAAGCGAACTGGCCAGTACAGTTGCCATGAAGGGCATAGCCAGTTTGGATTTCGAGCTCAATGACTTCGCCAATCCACTTAGAATAATAAATCCGGAATCACAATATATCGGTACCCCTGTAATAAACCCTGTGATACCCAATGCCTGAGCGCTTCTGTTTTCTCCTGTTTTGGAAAGAATATACCTGGCAATGCTTAGAGTTGCGCCGGTTTTATCAAGTGTAATGCCAATTATGGTGCCGAGTATTATTAATAAGCCGATTGAGGCCATTGTGTTTCCAAAACCCTCCTTTATGGTGCTCACTATCGTATTGGCAGGAAGAGTAGAAAATGCCAGAAAAAGGGATACCAGGAAGAGAGCAATAAATGCTTTTAACTTCAACCTGGAAGTAAGGTAAATTATAGCAATTATGCTTACGCCTACAAGAATTGAAGTTATTAATATGCTCATTAACCTGGCTTATGTAAAGAAAAGATATGCAATAAATATTGCAGCAATTACCCCCGCTAAATCAGCGAGTAATCCGCAACCAATAGCATACCTGGTTTTTTTAATCCCAACAGATCCGAAATATACTGCAATGATATAAAAAGTAGTATCGGTGGCTCCCTGCAGGGTACATGACAATCGTCCGATAAAAGAATCAGCACCATGAGTTGTCATGGCATCTATCATCATACCCCTTGCACCGCTTCCGCTAAGAGGCTTCATGAATGCAACCGGCAATGCGCCGGTAAACTGTGTATCAACACCTATCCATGCAAAGAATTGTGCAATACCTTTTATTAAAAAATCCATAGCGCCTGAAGCACGGAATATTCCAATGGCAACAAGGATCGCTACAAGAAATGGTATAATCTTTATTGCAATGGTGAAACCCTCCTTAGCTCCTTCAACAAACGCTTCATAAACATTAACCTTTTTAATAAGTGCGAGAACAATAAATAGCATTATAATGGTCAGAAGAATGAAGTTTGCTGTAAATGTTGAAATTGTTGTGATCTGGTCCTTAGGTAGTGTGCTGAAGTACAATATAATACCTGCTACGATTGCAGTAAGTCCACCCAGGTAAGCAAGAACTACTTTATCTAAAAGATTAATCTTCTGAATAATAGCTACACTTATTAATCCTACCAAAGTGGCAAAAAACGTTGCAACCATAATAGGTATAAAAATATCTGCCGGATTAACAGCTCCTAACTGTGTCCTGTAAACAATGATACTCACCGGAATAATTGTCAAACCGGAAGCATTCAAAACCAGGAACATTATTTGTGAATTTGATGCTGTGTCTTTATGAGGATTAACCTCCTGCATCTCTTTCATTGCCTTGAGTCCCATTGGAGTGGCAGCATTATCCAGGCCTAGCATATTGGCTGAAATATTTAGTATTATTGACCCATAGGCAGGATGGCCCTTTGGCAGATCAGGGAAAAGCTTAAGAAACAGTGGTCCAAAAAGTTTACCAAGAATAGCTACCATTCCCCCTTTCTCTCCTACTTTCATTAATCCAAGCCATAGAGTTAAGACACCCGTCAAACCAAGTGAAATCTCAAATCCGGTTTTTGCATTGGAAAAAATTGAGTTTACCAGTTCATTGAATATTTGCATATTACCAGTAAATATCAACTGGCCAAGAGCAACAATGAATCCGATTAGAAAGAATGCAATCCAGATGTAGTTTAGTGCCATACTAATTGAATGAGTTGCTAAGATAATTATTATGAAAGACAAAAGGCAAAAGTTGAAAGAAGAAGTTGAAGGGGTTGAAGTTTCAACATTACATTGAGATTTCCCTATTGGCTGTTAATTCAATTTTAAATACATTTGTACAAATCATAGAGAGTTATGGCACGATTTACCAGAATAGATGTTATCCTCGAGATGCGGGAAGTTGGAATTGTTCCCATATTTTATCATAAAAATCCTGATGTATGCAGGAATGTTATAAAAGCCTGCTTCGAAGGGGGTATTAAAGTTTTTGAGTTTACTAACCGTGGTGAATATGCCCATGAATTATTCAGCGACCTGAATAAATGGGCTGAAAAAGAGTTTCCGGGAATGATCATGGGCGCAGGATCTATAGTAGATGCAGGTACTGCTTCACTATATATCCAGCTTGGAGCAAATTTTATTGTCTCACCTATACTGAATGCTGAGATGGCTAAAGTTTGTAACAGGAGGAAGGTCATGTGGACTCCCGGCTGTGGATCTCTGACAGAAATTAACTATGCCGAAGAGCTTGGCGCTGAGATTGTAAAAATATTTCCCGGGTTCTCACTTGGAGGAGCTGATTTTGTAAAAGCAATAAAGGGGCCCTGTCCATGGACAAGCATAATGCCTACAGGCGGTGTGGAACCTACACTTGAAAATTTAAAGGAATGGTTTAATGCCGGTGTTACATGTGTTGGTATTGGATCAAATCTAATTACAAAAGAGTTGATTCAGAAAAAAGATTGGACTGGACTCACTAAACGAATTGCAGCAGCTGTTAAGATTGCCCGAATGTTCCAGATAGTCTGAAAATAAAGTGCAGAAGAAATATTGCACCTATTCTAATCTTCTCCACTGTGCCCTATGCTCTGTGCTCTTTGCCCTGTGCCCTGTGCCCTGTGCCCCCGCTCCCCCTTCCTTCCTCTACTCCCCCGGAGCCCTGTAAAGTTCAATATTGGAGATAACAGGGCAGGCTTTAGATTTGTTAATAGTCACTTTAATCCAAGAAGTTTTTATAAGCGGAAATTTACGGATTACCTTGTTACCAATCGTAGTACCATCTATTACGGGTAGCCATTTACCATCAGAAAATACTGATACTGTAAACTCCTGAACCCTCTGCCCAAGTTTGATATATTCCTGGATAACAATTCTATTTACTTCTGTTTTAGAACCCAGAACAATAATTATTTCACCGGTTGTTTTGGAATCCTCAGTTGTCCAATAGGTTTCCGGGTTACTATCATTTACTTTTGAACCATAAAAGTCTTTCCCTCGGCTCCCGGAGACTGAAACCTTCTTTCCGTAAGCAAGATCAGTCTCAAATTCCTTTTTCAGCAACTCTTTAAAGGCTAACAGAGACTTAACATCTTGCTCATGAAGAAGACCTCTTCTGTCGGGAGGAACATTCAGAAGGAGATTACTGTTACGTCCCACTGAAGAGTAATAGAGTTCCATCAGGTTCTCAGGTGACCGCACAAGTGAATCCTGTGATTGATGATAAAACCAGCCGGGTCGTATTGATACATCCACCTCAGCCGGAACCCAATACTTACCATTCTCATGTCCCTCACCAAGTATCCTTGCAAAATCGCCACCCGGGTACATCTCATCTTTATTAAGCAGGCACCAGTTTGTAAGACTGCCCATGCCACCTTCGTTCCCCACCCACCTTATATCGGGACCAGCATCGCTGAACATCACAGCTGATGGCTGTAACTCCCTGACAATCTTGTGAGTATTTGACCAATCATAATATGTCTTGTTATCAATTTTCCTTGTCTCCCTGGTACCTCCATAGTATCCATCACCTCCATTAGCTCCGTCGAACCATACTTCAAATACATTGCCATATTTTGTCAGAAGCTCTTTAAGCTGGTTTCGGTAGTAGATTAAGTACTCTGGTGTTCCATAAACAGCACTGTTGCGATCCCATGGTGAAAGGTAGACTCCTAACTTAAGATTGTATTCATCACATGCCTGCCGGAGTTCCTTCAGAACATCACCTGTTCCATCTTTCCAGATTGAGTTTTTAATTGAATGTTCTGTGAATTCAGATGGCCACAGGCAGAAACCGTCGTGATGTTTAGCTGTAATTATGATACCTTTCATCCCAGCCTCTTTTGCAACTTGTGCCCATTGCCTGCAATCGAGCTCTGATGGATTAAATACAGATTCCTTTTCATCACCGTACCCCCACTCCTTATCTGTGAAAGTATTAACAGTAAAGTGAACAAACATATAATATTCCATTTCGTGCCATGCCAGTTGCCGTTCTGACGGAATCGGACCGAATGGTTCGGGAGGTGCTACCTGTGAGCAAGAGCTAAGACTTATCAGGATTGAAAAAAGGAATAATATATTTTTCATTTCTATAATATTAGTCTTGTTTTGAAAGGTCTTTTATTCTGATGTTTCTGAAATTAAGTTCGGAACCATGTCCAAGAAATCCGATATGTCCGGTTTTGTTTTTTAATCCCGGATGATCATTATGATCCATAGTTCCGTTATCTCTTGCATTGGCTATATCACCATCAACAATAGCTGTACCATTGAGAATAATTTTTATCCGGGTTCCCTTTACAATTACCTCCTCATAGTTCCACTCTCCAACTGGCTTAAGATATCCTCTTAATGCAGGAATTACGCCATATACAGATCCGTGGTACTGATAAGGCTGAAGATTAGCATAAACAGGTGCTGTATTATCAAGTATCTGAAGTTCCATTCCTACATAGGCAGCATCGCCGGTGAGGGGAGCCCTTATACCAAGGCCATTATTTGCTTCTGGTGTAAGCTGAAATTCAAAACGAAAAATAAAGTCGGCATACTCTTTTTCAGTGTAAAGATTTCCACCTGAACCATCATCCGGTTTAATGACAATCATTGCATCTTCCACAACATAAGATTCTTTGTTTCCCAGCCAGTTATTAAGATTTCTCCCGTTGAAGAGAGCAACAAATCCTTCAGCTTTTTCTTCAGAGGTAAGGTTATACTCCTTTTCGCTAATCTCTCTGACATATATATCCCTAAAAGCCAGATCGGTACCATGAGCCTGCAGTTCTATTGCACCTTTTGGGAAGATTGGAATCATGCTATCCCAGTAATTTTCCATTATTACATTATCAACAACGAGTTCACCGTTTAGCCAAACTGATACCTTCTCACCTATCATTACAATTTTGAATGTATTCCAGTCTCCAACGGGATTATCAGCAACTTTAACCGGTTTTGAAAGATATTTTTGATTGTTATAGAGACCTCCTGAACCTACCTGCGCGCCAACCTCAACTCTTGATGTATCCCATATCTGAACCTGTGGCGATCCCCTCAGGTATATACCACTGTCGCCGGCTTTGGTAATTTTCCAATCTGTGATCATCTCAAAATCGCCATATTCCTTTATAGAACAGAGATTCTCTCCACTTCCATTAAACCAGATACAACCATCTTTAACACTCCAGTTTCCTGAAACCTTCTTATTCGCCTCCGCCTGTTTTTTTGCCAGATCTGCCGGTTTCATCTTTCCTCTTTCAACAGGGTTTTCAACCAGGCCCTGCCATCCGGAAAGATCCTTCCCATTAAACATAGGCTTAAATCCCTCATCAGCTGGCATCCCAGCCAAATATTTGTTTATCATCTCTTTATCGTATTCGCTTTCCTGCCCGGTAAGCTTATCCGTTGTCTTAAGAAGAAACTCCTTAACCATATCTCCATACATACCAGCTTTTGAATTTATTGAGGGAAGTGCAATTTTCATTGCAGCTTTTGCTGCTACTGCAGAGGTAGCTTGATCATCGAGATACTTAGCAATAAAATAGAGTGCCTGATATGTCTTAAGGTTTCCAATTTCGTTCAATATCTGCTTTTTACGGTCGGCGCTCAGGGCGTATGGCATAATCTTTCTGAAAAGAAGTAATTTCTGCTCGTCGGGCAATGAAGCGGTTTTAATCTGTTTGACATATCCCTCAAAAGCAGGACTTTCGTATGTTTTATTTCCTGAAGCACAAATCTCATATAATGCTGATGAAGCAGAATAATCACACCAGGTTGTAAGTGCTTTGAAACAGACTTTGCGCATCTCTGGGTTGCCATTTTCAAACTCATTTAATACATGAGCCAGTGCTTTTCTTTCACCCGTTTTTGCCAGAACAGGAATAATTTTTTCTTTTTGAATGTTACTATCCATCGCTTTCAGGATATCTGTTAATTTGTTTCCCGGATCGGATAATTTACCCGCTGTAGCTACAAGAGCTGTTTGTATGTCAGTAATATCCTCAGTATTATCGGTGACAGAAAGAAGTTGTAAAAGTTTACCCTGATCATTGGGTCCGGCAAGGTTAGCAAGTGCTTTTAAAGCAGCTTCTTTAATCATTTCATCAGTAGATGATGCTAAAGAAAGCACATCTGAAAAATATTTATTATCCCTGTTCCATGCAAGTAATTCAATGACACTCTTTCTGGCTGCAGATGATCCGTCTTTCAAAACAGGAATAAGGAGCGGCATACGATCATTTCCTGCAACCGTCATCAACGCTGATTTAGCAGCCTCCTGATCAGGGGCGCTACTAAATACAAGCATATAATTAATCAGAGAATTGATGGCTTGGCTTCCACCTATTTTAACAATTGCTTCAGAAGCTTCCCTTCTTGTATTCAAATCATTGTCTGATAGTGAAGCAGTTACAAGTGGCAGGGCCAGCTCATCTCCTCTATCCCCAAGCATTGTAATGATCTCTGGTTTTGCATCAGGAATAGCTTTTGGAAAATAATTTATCCACCTACCCGTCACTTCAGATCCAGGAATTGAAAGAGACATTCGCATGGCAGCACACCGATATTTACTGTTTGAATGAGCAGCTGCTTTTATAATAACAGGCATTGCATCAATACCATGAATGCTGACATAAGTATCCAGAGCAACAATTTTATTTTGAATAGTAATATTATCGTTGCATTTTTTTATTATTAGTTTACAGATCTTATCCATGGTTGTTTTATCGCCATTCTGACCTATTACTTTTGCATAATTCAGTAAAGAAGATGTTGCTCCTGTAAGCTCCCACCTATATAAAACTTCTTTTGCTGCTTTTAGAAGAACAGGATATGCTAATGGGCTTCCACTCTGAGCGAGTGCGTTATAAGCAGAAGCTTTTATATTAATATCATCATTTGATGCCCATATAATATATTCATTAACAGACATTTGCGATTTATTATTAGCTAAGGAATTCATTACTGCCGCGGCACAAGGAAGGTCATGATTCTTAAGAGATTCTGCCAAAATTGATTCAGATATTTTACCACCCACGGCAGTTATTACAGCCAGTGCTGGTTGACATATTTCCTTACTTCCAAGATAGATCTTCATAGCTTCAGCTGACTGATCTCCACCAATAAGCTGAAGTTGTTTCATAAAGAAATCTTTGACACCATTATCTTTTTGTCCTGTAGCATAGCTGATGCAAATTTTTTCCCACATTTCCTTTTCAGTCTCTTTTCCCTTTTGGGAAAGAAAACGTGAAAAGCTTTCAACAGCAAACCTGGGACTGGTATCGTCACCTGTTCCTGAAGGAATAATCTGATCACAAATCTGTTTAATTCCGTTCTCTCCAATTGACAACATATCTCCCATCAGCTGATTGGTAAAGTTCAGATCGTTAGCAGGAAGCCGGGCAAGGAGGTCAGCAACTTTAGTTTCAGTGGTTCTATTATCCTGTGCGTAAAATGACGAGGATAGCATCAGGAGAGATAAACCGATAATAATTATTTTATGTATCTTCATTTTTTCAACTTTTTCAACTTTTTCAACTTTTCAACACTTCAACTATTTGATATCTATCAGATTTTCCATGGGCCACGCATAGGTGGGTTAATAAGTCTGTTAGCACCCTTATCATCAATGAACTGCTGTTTTACAGGATCATATTTCAGGTTTCTACCGAGTCTGAGCGCAATTATTCCAAGGTTCACAATTGAGCATGATCTATGTCCATTAGACTCATTAAGAGCGAATTTTTTCCTTGTGAGTACTGATTCAGTGAATGTTCCTATCTGAGGTTCGGGGTCTGGCAGTGAGTTTATCAGCTTCTCAATATCAGGTATATCCGACTTGAATCCTTTAAACACCTTACCATTAGGGCCTTCAATATAGGCGGCATCTTTATCCCGGTTTTCACCATCGAGTACTATCTGGCATCCGTCGGCGTACGTATATGTTATCCTGCGCCATGATCCAACAGCATCGTAATGTTGTTGCGGTGCATCTATTTCGACAGACACAGGGCCGGTATCGTCTTTGCCGAGCATATACTGTACAGGGTCGAGATAGTGCTGACCCATATCACCTAAACCTCCTCCATCATAATCCCAATAGCCACGGAATTTTGCATGTACTCTTTCAGGGTTATAAGGTTTGTATGGTGCAGGGCCCAACCAGAAGTCATAATCCAGTTCTGACGGAACAGCCATAGGCTGGAGATTATAAAGTCCGCTCCAATAGAATTTCCAGTCGTAACCAGTTATTCCACTAACCGTTACTTTAAGCGGCCAGCCAAGAACCCCGCTATCGACAAGTTTCTTAAGCGGTTTAACAGTTGTACCCAGACCATAAAACTGATCTTTAAACCTGAACCATGTATTTAGACGGAATATACGGCCGTGCTTCTGAACCGCTTCGACAACCTTAATCCCTTCACCTATAGTTCGTGTCATTGGTTTTTCGCACCATATATCTTTTCCTGCTTCAGCAGCTGTTTTTGCAATTATACCGTGCCAGTGCGGAGGAGTTGCAATATGCACAATATCTATGTCCGTCCTTGCAATGAGTTCGCGAAAATCATGGTAACCTGTTACATCGCCACCAGCCATGGCAACCGCCTGATCGAGGTGATTTTTGTCAACATCGCATACTGCGAGTACCCTTGTTCCTTCGTAGGGGATATGACCTTTTCCCATACCACCAACACCGATGATCCCTTTGGTAAGCTGATCGCTAGGCGCAGTATAGCCCTCACCTCCAAATACATGTCGTGGGATGATTGTAAAAGCAATGGCAGCAACACCTGATTTCTTTAGAAAATCACGTCTGTCCAGATTGTCTTTTTTCATAGTGTCTATTTTAAGTAGATAATAAGTTTATATATATATTATGGCGTCGGGCATCGGGCATCGGGCGTCGGGCGTCGGGCGTCGGGCATCGGGCGTCGGGCAAAATTAATAATACTGCAATTTGCAAGTTTTATGATCAAAATACAAATGGAAAGGGTTCTGTTTTTGCAAAACCAAAATCAGGAACGAGGATAGTAAAACACAGAAACCGGTCGTTTGAAACCAATAACCAGTTACCTGTTGCAAGGAATGAAAAGACCTGGGGAGTCGCTCATTTCAGGCATAAGTCTCCTCAGAAAATTAAAATAGTAACTATTTCAACAGATCAAGTCCCTCAACAGCTGAGGTCCCATTTGGCGTATTAAGAAGCGCTTTTTGGAAGAGTACCTTTGACTCCCTTAGATTATTTAATTTAAGATATGTCCAGGCTGACATAGTTAGTGCATCATAATCAAACGGATACAGATTTAATACTTTATCAAAATATTTTCTGGCAGATTCAAAATCACCTCTCCCATAATAGATCAGACCCAAGCGATGCAGAACAATAGAATTATTGGGAGATATCTCCAGTATCTTATCATATTGTGCTAAAACTTCAGTCCAGTTACCCAGAGCCGCCAGTGGTAATACCAGACCAAACCTGGATTCCAAAGCATAGGGCATTAGAGTCACTGCCTTATTATAATAAGCTTTGGCCTCTGTGAAACTACCAGACAGATATGTAAGCCATCCAAGACGAAGGTTTATCTCATACGATTTTTCATCATAGACCTCCCTCAATGAGGCTATAGATGCAAGATATTCTCCGGTAGCCTCCTGAATATAGCTCTTTTGGAATGCATCTTTCTTTTTAACGAAATCCTGAGCTTCAGAAAGAGTTGCTGAAAAGAACAGAATAATTGCTGTGATTAATGATTTTTTTAAAAGTTCCATGATATGCCTCCTGTAAAATTATTACTATTATAATTCAATTTATTTGTTCCATAAGATATTATGCCATCCTCACTAAGTAATTCACTTGAGTATGAACTAATTCCTCCTCCGGCAAATATTGTTATACCAGCTTTATTGAAAGGAATAATTATGCGTCCTGTTAATTTGTTTTTCAGGATATCCAAGCTGTTGTAAATATACAATCCATTATTATCGGTATAATTAATTAAATCACCTGTTAATCCGGAAAATTCAAACCAGATCTTTCTTCCTATTGAAAATCCTGCTGTAAATCCTTTAACAATTTTTAAATCAGAGGAGACCATATTTAGTTCTTTCCCTGTTGAAAGCTTAGCACCGAAATAAATATTATTATTTCCAAGAGGATATGCCATAAGAGAAAAGGTACCCTGCCAATTCTTTGTTGAATTATAAACAAAGTACCCGGTTTCAGCTCCAACCCCAATAAATCCAAATGATTTGCTCACAGCCAATCCGACATGTAGTCCATTTGATCTTACATTATAGGTTCTGGCTGAATGATTCATCCCTGTTGTAGTAATTGAAATTATTGGATAACCAACTGTAAGTAAATGTAATGAAGGACTGACTACCCAACCTTTTGAAGAGAAAAAATTAAATGACCCATAATATTGATTCTGAACTACCCTCTGAGGGTCCAGATGCGCTGATACTGAGCCATCCAAATAATTAAGGTAATTTTCTTTAATAAGATTTGTATAGGAATGAAAATAGCTAGCATTCTTCCCCACCACATGAGAAGCATATAATGCATTATTCATAAAATACTTTGTAACAATCTGATTTCCTGTCTCTATATCGGAAAAATAGGATTCAGGCTCAGATATAATTTTGTCAGTTCCGGAATCATTGAAAAATGATTCAACAGTCATACTGTTTTTCTTAATTTTGCTCTCATCAAGTATGCGTTCCCTGTTTTGAGGGAAGAAAGATGATATCAGATCCCACGCCAGCGGAGTACGCCCCGAGAAATAATATGAATAAAAAAGATACTCAAGTGCTACCTGGTCCTTCTCATTAAATTCAAGAGCTTTCCTGAAATGATTGGCAGACTTATAATAATTATGTTTCTCATAATAAGCAATTCCTATCCGCATTCTCATATAATAATAGTCATGTCCATTTTTAACAGAATGATTCCCTGTTCTGATCAGATCGTTCCAGCGCTTTTCAGCATACTGATTATAAGTAAGGCTGTCAATGTACCTGAAACTCTCTGTTGACTGACCACTCAGTTTAATTGAGACAAATAATAAGGTTATTATAATTGATTTTCTGAACATGTCGCTGAAATTAGAGTTATACCATTTTTATTCACTTCAAAGCTATTTATACCTGTTTCATCAATATTAAGTGTATAATTAACACTTCCTATTTTGTGCTTTCCAATATAATTCACAGCTGATGAAACCAGCGTAATCTTTGATGTCATCACCTCATTATCAATATATTCATATTTCATGGTAAATTCAGAGCGTAAAAAGCTAAAGAAAGGTGCCACAAAGTCCTGAAGAAAGAGTAAGGGGTTTTTCAGTATAAGATTGAGAGGATACCTGTCATTAATTTCCAGATTCTTGTAAAATCCAAGTTGAACCTTAAATGTAGCTTGAAAGAAATAGTATAGGAGTGTGTTTTTGCGTCCATCATAATGCTGAAACATAAACAGACTATCGTCATTTGAAAACCATGCAATAGCTTCTGTGGATAAGCATTTAATGAATCGCTGATTATATTCATTAGTACTTATCTCCCATACCTCATTTTCCTTTATTCCATTCCTTGTTGTATCAAAACATAACTTTTTACCCGGGATCAGCTCAAATCCATTTGATAGAAGTTCATTTGTTTCAACATTTGAAATTTTCTGATCGATAATTGGAACAGAAAAGTTCTTAAGTTCAAAACCTGATTTATTATGCCCGATATAATAACTTATAGGATAAAACAAAGTTGGAGACCCTATGTATTGAGATGTCTGCATTTGAAAATGAAGATGAGGATATGGAGATCTTCCCGAGTTACCACATTTCCCTATTATATCTCCCTGTTTTAGCTTATCCCCGGGCTTTACAGTAATAGAATCCTTTTTAAGGTGACTCAATGATGAGAAAAGGTAATTATTATGCCTGATAATAACAGTATTACCCCAGTTCTCCTTAAGATTTACCTTTCCAATTATATTATCTTCAACATTATCAATAACTGATTCAACGTACCCATCGGATGGTGCCAGAACCGGTTTATTATTACAGAAATAATCCTCGGGAAGGTCACCCTTACCGGTAAATTGTTTTCCTGAATTGTCAGTTATAATAAAATCAAGAGCATGTTTCCATGCACCCTGATGTGTTTGTTCCCCGTCGTAATCCTGCGACACAGTCCATGTTCCATAAAACGGTAGCTTAACAGGTATCATGTCGTGCCTGAAGCGTTCTGTATCATTATGAAATGAATAAAGGTTTTTCTCAGGTGTATTCTGTTGAATAACTACTTCTGATAACCTTTTTGACGGATTGATCCGGAATTTCAAAGCATAAAGGAAAAGAAGAACTATAAGGTTAAAGGGTAGAGAGTATACAGGCAAAACAGCTGATGCGAAAATTGTGGAAAAACTTAAAGTAAAAAGGGCCACAATAGGCACAAGAAATATGACCCAGAGATATGACCTTATGGAAGGGATTATAAAGAAACCCCCTATGGCTATTGATGTCAGTATATAGTTAAATCCAATATAACTGTAGTTCAACTCAGATATACTTGCCCCCACAAGATCATAGAAATAAAATGCAGTAAAAAACCCGATAAGTGACAGAGTAAATGATATTCTTGAATAATATAATAATCCGGCAGCTATAATGATTCCCGATAGTACATTATACTGAAAAAGTATTGCTCCCAGTGAGATGAAATAAATTCTCAATGGTCTTAATATTCCCACATTATTCCACCATTCATACAAATTTACCATAGGGGTTCCGCCTACCGTATATAATTCATTTAATGTATAAATACCCCTTTCACTTATTCCCAGAAAAGACATATTACGAGTGGCAAGTGTAAGTATCCATGCACCTATAAGAAATGGAATACTCAGGTAAGGGAGTCCGTACTTGCCTATTACACCCTGGAGGCTGACAGCAATAAAAAGGGTTAATACAGCTGCAAGAATAATTACAATTGTAAGAACAAGGCCTGGAGAAAAATAGATACCCAGACACAGACCTACAAGGAGACTGTTAAAACCATATATCCCTTTATTTATTACACGCTTATCTAAACCCAGATACATGCCTGTAATATTTGTTATAATAACAGATATTAAACCAGCCATGCCAGCATATACGTCTGCAAAAGAGACAAGTACAAGCAAAACAGCAAACACCTTATTATCAGAAAAAAAGATCTGTGAATAGCTGTTTAAAACACATTTCAGAAATGCATTTATCTTGTCTTTCATCTGTTGCTATTTGAAAAAAAATATAATGAGTAACTGAAATTATACTTAAAAACCAATTGATTTTGATTTCGTAGAGCTCTGCTTTGCTCCGGTTCTTCGATTACCCCAACCCCAAGGGGAGCGAAGAACCGAACACCGTTTGTAGTTGAGCTCTGCGCCGCCAAAATCAATCTACTATATATCTTCATGATTGCCAATAACAATAAATAAAATTGATTACATTATGATAAATGTTCAGGGATCTCTTCAAGACCACGGATTGAATCGAGACTCTCGGAATTCCTTATAATATGCATTTTGCCATTTGTATCAATCAACACAACCTTAGGTCTGTATGTAATAAACTGCATCCATTGTGTCATGTTATATGCTCCAACCCTTTTTATAACAAAATTATCGCCTTTTTTCAGAAGGGGAAAGGAGACAGACTCTCTTATAACATCAATATTCATACATAAAGGTCCATAGATTGTTGTCTCTTCAAGATGATCGGATGTTTGTCGTGCCGGATGAACCTCCAGTTCGTACCAGAAAGATGTAAAAAGGATATTTACACCGGCATCGATAATAGTTGCACGTCTTCCATCAGACAACCTTTTATTGGCCATGACAGTGCCTATAAGATAACCGGCATCATCGATCAATGCTCTTCCTGTTTCAAGGATCAGAAGAGGTAGTTTTGCCGGATTAATTTCCGAATTAACAATTGCGCTTGTAATTGCTTCGGCATATTCATCAAAGCCCGGAACCATATCCCTGCCCTGGTAGTAAGCCCCTTTCAGTGTGTTTTTTGAAGCGAATCCACCACCGATATCAAGATATTTCAGGGATTTCTCATGTTTTTTTTCTGTTCTGTGAGCAAGGTCAGCCAGCTTAGTCATAGCTTTTCGATAAGCATCGGCTGATAGCATGAAAGTACCAATATGTGTATGGAGACCAACAAGTTCCAGATTCCCATCCATCATGATCCGGTTAATTGCATCCCATGCTTCTCCATTCTCGTAGTTGAATCCGAACCTGTCCCACATAGGATATACTCCTGTGTCCATATTTACCCTGATGGCCACATTAGCTTTCTTTTTCAACTTAGATGCAACCTCAATGATCATATATAACTCATCAAAATGGTCAATATGGACAAATGAATCGTTTTTTATTGCCAGTTCCAGATCTTCAGATGATTTATCAGGACCATTGAATATAATCTGTGAACCGGGAACATTGTTTTTTATTGCTTTCTCATATTCAAACCCCGAAACAACCTCTGCCCATGAACCCTCCTGATGAAAAACTCTGCATACTGCATCGAGGTAATTTGTTTTATATGACCAGGCAAACTGAACCTTTGGATATCTTGTCTGAAAAGCACGTTTTGCTTCAGCATATGTTTCCCTGATTGTATTTTCTGAGATAACAAAAACAGGTGAGCCATATTGTTTCACAATATCAGTTACTGATACATTCTCAATATGTGTCAGTGGTTCTGACTGTACATTCATACCAAATTTTGAAGGGATACCTGCTTTGATCTTCTTGATATAAGGTCTTTCGAATGGTTTTTTCATAATAATATATTTATAACTCTTCTGACATTGATAATTTTTCAAATTCTTTGATATCGGTAATAAGGTCAAATGAATAACGGACAAAAATAACACCCTTTTTATAATCAGTATAAGGTTTTACCTCCATTCCAAGAGCCATCTTCACAAGCGCTTCAGGCAGATTCTGACCAGCTCCCACTGCCAGGTAAACCCATGCCGGGATTCTTGGATTTATTTCGATCAGATAAAACTTTTGATCATCTGTTTTAATAAGTTCAAGCTCCAGTCCTCCCCGCCACTTTGTAGAACTGATTATATGATGTGTCAGGTCAAGCATATTGCTGTCATCCAGCGTAATACCTGACCAGGCTTTGCCCTTGTCTGTAATATATAGTTTCCTCATAGGAACTGCACCCATTGTGTTACCATATCCATCGCCCAAAGCAACAACATTAACCTCGGTTCCCCTTACAAATTCCTGAATCACCACAGGGAGACCCCATTTAGCAGATATCTTATGAAAATATATTGCCGCCTGTTCATAATTGTTGGCAATATAGGCGTCATAAAATTTACCTTTAATCACAACGGGATAGTCAAACTCCTCAATTAAATCTTTTAATTCAGATAAAGTACTTACAGGCTTACTTGCCGGCACATTGACCTTGTATTTTTCACCGAATTCAGGAAGATTAGTTTTATGCCTTTCCTCAAATTGTTTCAGTTCTGGAAGAAAAGTATGAATACCGGCAATTAAAAGAGTATCCCTTGATTTCATAAAAGCCATTAATTCGGCATCGAAATTCGGAATAAGCATATCTATCTTATCCTTAGTATTTATCTCCAGCACTCTTTTAATAAGAACATCAGACCCTTCTGACGGATAAGGAATACGATAGGTCTTATCAACAATATCATGCATATAGATGCCTGGCTCGAGGTTCTCATAAGCCAGGCCAATAATCCTGACATCAAATTCTTTGGAATCACGAAGCGCCCGGATTACAGGGATCCCCGGTCCTGGATTGTCAGTATTGTTCAGGCCTGTTACAGCTATAGTTAACCTAGTTCTGGTCATCATCTTCCAATAGTCTATATTGTTTCAGCATACCCAGAAAATCAAAATAATATTTCTCAAAATCATCTGCCTCTATATCGTAAATATCAGTCATAAATGCAGAGATTTCTTCATTTGTTTTCTTTTCCCTCAGGAGGTTAAAAATCTCGAGAGCCTGTTCATTAAGAGAATAAGATTCCCCTCCTGTGGGATCGAACAGGAAACCTGACTCGCTAATTGCAATATTTCTTTTTAATCTCATATTACTGTTATTTTTTTCACAATAAATACTGGCTTATTAATAAAGCATAGGTAGTACAAAATATCAATGTTACATTCTCAATTGGATGTTCTTTTATCAAAAAGGTTTAAAGGATTTCCAAAAAGAAATTGATATTTATTAAATATTTACATATTTTCCAGACTCCCATGTAGCCCGGCAACGGTTATTTACCTTTTCAGACTATAGACAGATACTGATAACAGGTAGATCATGCATATAATAAGAATTGACATTCCAATAGCAACATTGCTAATATCGCCTACCCATCCAATAAGCAAAGGTATAACTGCGCCTCCTGAAATTGCCATCATCATAAGTCCTGATATTTCGTTAGTTCGGGTCGGATACTTTTCCACTGTAATCGAAAAGACAAGGGGAAAAATGTTTGCAATCGCCAGTCCGATCATAAATACTAATACCCATGCCATGAAGGGTGAAGATATCAGAAGAATAGCAACAAGTGATAATATCCCGAGAACAGATGTCCACATAAAAAATTTACGGGGAGATATCTTAGTAAGCATAATAGCTCCTGCAAATGTTCCAAGCATGCGTCCGAAAAAATAGATACTTCTGCCAGATTCTGCTGCAATCTGTTCAACACCAAACTGTTTAATCAGGAACTGACCTGAATTGGAGTTAAAACCTACATCGATACCCACAACGAGGAAAATAGAGATTACCATCATTAGTATATATCCTGTTCCAAGCAATTTAAATGATGATGCAAATGTTGCTTTTACCTCTGTTTGCTTTACCTCATCTATTTTAACTGAACCCAGCCAAACAACTGTTAGTAATGAAACTACCCCGAATATAAGGAATAAAAGTTTCCAGTCACCAAACCTTGCTGCCAGTACAGCTGCCAGCGGAGCGCCTATCATTGATCCTATAGCCTTGATAAATTGAGAAAAGCTTAGGAAACTCGATGCCCTGTTTCCCGGAACAACATAAACCATAAGTGGATTGGCAGATACCTGTACAATTGTATTCCCTATTCCAATCAGAGCAAATCCAACAAGTACCATCGAAAAAGTATAAAAGAAAAAAGGCACAAATAATCCTAAAGCAGTTACTCCCATCCCAACATTAAGCATAAAACGTTTACCCAGGCGCGACTGCATCACTCCCACCGGAACAGATAGAAGAAAGAACCAGAGAAAAGCTACAGAAGGGATAAGTTGAGCAAGAGTAGCGCTCAGGTTCATATCTTTGCTTACACGATCAACCCCCAGGCCTACGAGATCGACAAAACTCATGACAAAGAAAGCCATGAGAACAGGGAGTATTTTTGTATAATTTAATTTTTGTGTGGACATAGTTATTTGTATAAAGGTTACTGGTTACTGGTTACTGGTTACTGGTTACTGGTTACTGGTTACTGATTACATTAATGGGAGAGCATGTTGCACCGATTTCCAAAAATCATCATCGAGCAGATAGGCACTTCCGAGTAGAGCTGCGTCTTCTTTAAGTTCTGAAAGGGCAACTTCACATTTACAATCCTCTTTTATTAACCTGTTTTCAAAAACATCGCCAAAAAGATTATACGCATGCGATATATTTCCTCCAATAACAAGTATTTCAGCTCTGAACCTCTTAAGCCATGGAGCAAGAAATATTCCCAGTTTATCTCCGAAATCAATAAAAAGATCTGAGACAATCGTTTCAGAGGAGATTAGTTCGGCAAGCTCTTTTACACCATCCAGATCTTTACCTGTGGCACTCTTATATCTGCCTATCAATCCTCGTGTTGAAAAATAATCATCAGCAATTCCATCCCTGTATGGCAAATGATAAATACAGCCCAGTTTAGGTACTTCAGGACCATCAACAATAGGAATCCTATTACTTATAAATGCAGATCCGAAACCGGTACCAAGTGTGATGGATAGGGAGCGATTTGCCCTGGTTGCACTACCTGCCCATGCCTCTCCTACAGCAAACGATGAAGCATCATTCATAAATCTTATTAGAAAATCTTCAGGAACTCCCAGGCTGCTCGATATAGCATGGGTAATATTAAAGCCATAAAGATTTTCGTATTTTGCAACACCCCGGATATAACTGATTCCCTTAACATAATCGAATGGTCCTGGCATTGCAAAGCCAATACCTTTAACTTTTTTAGTGTCTACTTTATCCAAAACACTTGAAAGAGCTTCTGCCCAAACAGCAATAATCACACTGGCCTGAGCCTGATTATCGACAACTCTTTCAGTTAATGTTTCCCCTATGATCTTTCCGGAAACAAGGTCAATTGCTGCACAGCTGATATGACTTCCACCTATATCAGCACCAATTGCGATTGTTTTTTTCATCTAATAATGATTAAATAAAATTTTGGCAAATAGGTTTACCAAAACTGCGTTGAAAATATCTAATTTTGTTATCAATACAAAATAATTGGTGATGATAACCTTTTTTTCAAGGTTTTCCATCCAAATCTGAATTCCTGAAAGGATATAAACATATGATTTTATTCATATTTAAATTGGTAATATTGATTTAACTTGTAAATATATTTCTTATCCAGTAATTTAAAATAGCTTATCTCAGTTAACTTATATCCTGCATTTTACTAATTAATTTAAAAATCGCACCATGCCAAAAGTTACAAAAGAAGAAGCGCTTCTCTATCATAGCAGAGGCCGTAAAGGTAAAATAGAGGTCATACCGACCAAGTCTTACAACACACAAAATGATCTAAGTCTTGCCTATACGCCGGGAGTGGCATATCCATGTCTTGAAATTGAGAAGAATCCTGAAAATGCTTACAATTATACCGCAAAAGGGAATCTTGTCGCTGTAATATCAAATGGTACTGCGGTTCTCGGACTTGGCGATATTGGGACTCTGGCAGGTAAGCCTGTTATGGAGGGCAAAGGACTTCTGTTCAAGGTATTTGCTGATGTTGATGTTTTCGATATTGAGGTTGACGAGAAAGATCCCGAAAAACTTATTGAATTTTGCAGACAGATTGCACCAACCTTTGGAGGAATAAATCTTGAAGACATTAAAGCTCCGGAATGCTTTGAGATAGAGACACGTTTAAAGGCAATGCTTGACATTCCGGTTTTCCATGATGACCAGCATGGTACAGCCATTATCTCCGGAGCAGGACTAATGAATGCCATTGAAATATCCGGTAAAAAGGTTGAAGATATTAAAGTTGTTGTGTGCGGTGCAGGAGCTGCAGCTATATCGTGTTCAAAACTCTATGTTTTTCTAGGGATAAAAAAGGAAAATATTGTAATGGCTGACAGCAAGGGTATTATCAACCGCAAAAGAAAAGACCTTCATAAATACAAGCAGGAGTTTATAACCGACAGGGATATTGATACATTAGCCCAGGCTGTAAAAGGCGCTGATCTTTTCCTTGGTCTTTCTACTGCCAATATGTTGACAAAAGAGATGCTGGCTTCCATGGCAAAAAATCCGATTGTTTTTGCAATGGCAAATCCTTTTCCGGAAATCTCTTTTGAGGATGCAATGGCTACAAGAAATGATCTGATTTTTGCTACCGGAAGATCGGATTATCCAAATCAGATTAATAATGTTCTGGGATTTCCATTCATCTTCCGGGGCGCACTTGACGTTAGAGCATCGACTATTAACGAGGAGATGAAACTTGCTGCTTCAAAAGCTCTTGCTGCATTAGCGAAAGAACCCGTACCTGATTCAGTTTTAAAGGCATATAATATTGATAAACTTACATTTGGAAAGAATTATATTATACCAACACCTCTTGATCCTCGTCTGCTTGCGAGTGTTGCTTCAGCTGTGGCAAAAGCAGCAATGGATAGTGGTGTGGCTAAATATCCGATCAAAGACTGGGATGCATATAAGAAAAGTCTCGACAAGCGGCTTAGCGATCATATAAAAAAGATTGGGGAATGTATTGGGGTATAAAAGGCAAAGGGCACGGGGCACGGGGCACGAGGCACGGAGCTCAGGAAAATGATAAGATCAGGTGAGCATTCATTTAAAAAATCCTACTGTTTTTTTTCTTTCAGCAATTTGTCTGCTTACCTTTTTCTCATACATTATTATTATCAGTTCTACTATCTCCTTAATTGTAAAGGATTTGCGATTGATTGTTGAATCAAACATGTAATCAATATTCAGAGGTTTTTTATCAAGAAATGCCCGGATCAGATTGAATCTTTTTTCATCAGTATCAACTACATACTCTTCAGCGGCTCCAATTTCCATCTCTTTCTTTTTCATCACATTCTCAACCCTCCAGTAAAATGGAGCAATAAGTCTGATATGAAGAGCATCGGCAATTTCATTAGATATTGATACTCCTCCTCTTCCTACAAGTATAACATGCCCTTCTTTACACATCGCCAGAACAACATCTTTAATAGCTTTTTTCACTCTCAGATCACTCACAAAACCACCTGAAAAAGCCATTATCATTTCCGAAATATTTGACAATTCAATCCCCTTATAGAAATTTTCAACACGTTGTGTCTCTGTATTCAAGTCCTTAGCTATGGCATAAATAATATCCTTATCAACCCATCTCCACTTTTTTGTTCCATATTTATGGTTTAGGTCATCAACCAGCAGCGCAGCTACCTGGCGGGCATCACATCCTGTTAATCGTGAAATTGTAATTACAGGACCGTCATCGGCAGGAGGTTTATTCAAGATAGACTCTCTGTACCGACCATCAAAATAATCAAAAAATTTCTCCATTTGATATATTCCCTTTCCTGGTTAATAAATTAAAATACAGTAAAACAGAGTACATTATCTATTATAAATGAATTACTTATCCCGCATAATTTACGGATGAGATGTTTACTATCTCAGAGCATTCTATGAGGAATTATTACCGATATAAATTACAAAAAATAAATGAACCAGGGAAATTTTTTTATCCTTCAATTCTTTGCAGTTGGAATAAAAATTAATACACCATAATTTTTTCCCTAAACGATGAAACATGGTCCGATTTTTGTTTGATAAGATAAGTTGGATTTTTATGATAAAGACATTGAAAAATATAGTAATAATTACTGTGATTTCCCTTTTCCTGACAGGATGTAAAAAGGATCACATTATAAGCGATAAACAGACGATCCTGTTCCAGTTTGAATATGTCAATTATGCCTGGGGTTATCAGCATAATGGAATTATAATCAATAATGCAGGCAATATTCTGACCTATAGTAATCCTGATGGATGGAATTTCCCTGACAATGATTTGATTCTTGATGAAAGCCAGGTTACTGAAAACATTAGCAAATGCATGCTTAACAGTAAAAGAATTCCAAAAGATGAGCTTCAGAAATACTCAAATTACATTAAAAATATTGCATCAAGTAAGGTAACAGCTCTTAAGAATGTAGCAGCAGATGCAGGGTCATCAGAATTTATTTGCTACCAGTTTTCGGAGAACACAAAAACATATAAAGGTTACCTTATTAAAATGGAAGGCGATTTCACCTGTGAAAACCTGAATTTCTATTCCAAGAAAGTCGTTGCGTGGATCAAAGATATTGACATCCATTTACCAGAGAATTGAAACTCCTTATTTCCCTTGAATAAATGCTTATTAAAAATATATTACAGTGCAATTTATTTTGGAGTTATCAGTAGTTTTATTGTATCTTTACTTCAATCAAAATACTTACCCCACAATTGTTTTACACTTTCAATTATGATTGAAACTATTTTTTCCCGACCTGAACTTTTTTGGTTTATAATTGGTCTTGTTCTATTTCTGCTTGAATTGGTTATTCCCGGATTCTTCATTTTTTTCTTCGGACTGGGGGCCTGGGTTACGGCATTGGTCTGCCTTATTGGAAATCCCGATTCCATTACTAATTTTCAGATATTAATTTTTGCCATAATTTCTGTTCTTTCACTCATTGCATTGAGAAGAATAATTCAGAAGAAATTGTTCTATAGTAAGGATAACCTTTCGGAAAAGATTGAAGATGAATTTACAGGAAGGGAGGCTATTGCTATCACTGATTTTAGTCCCGAGAATAAGGGTAAAGTTGAGTTTAAAGGCACTATATGGAAAGCGGAAGGTACATCCGATATAAAATCAGGACAAACAGTTATCATTATTGAAAAGAAAAATATTTCCCTATTTGTCGAACCTAAAAAATAATTAAAATGGAAGGATCAAGCTCTACTTTTATTCTTATAGGCCTAATCTTTTTAGGATTTATCCTTATTGCTTCTATGATCAAAATTGTTCCTCAGAGAACAGCAATAATCGTAGAAAGACTCGGAAAATACAAGACAACTTTTACAGCAGGTTTCCAGATACTTATCCCTTTTATTGATAAAGTAAGGTACCGGCATACACTTAAGGAACAGGCTATTGATGTCCCATCACAGATTTGTATCACACGCGATAATATTTCTGTTGAGGTTGACGGTATTCTTTACCTGCAGGTACTAGATCCCCAAAAAGCTTCTTATGGAATTGACAACTACCGGTTTGCTTCAATACAGATTGCACAAACAACAATGAGAAGTATTATTGGTAAACTTGAACTCGACAAAACATTTGAAGAACGTGAAACTATTAATGTTTCTATTGTTGAAGCAGTTGACAAGGCAAGTGAACCATGGGGCGTCAAGGTGACCAGGTATGAGGTTAAGAATATTATCCCCCCCCAGAGCATAAAAGATGCAATGGAAAAACAGATGAGAGCCGAAAGGGAAAAGAGAGCAATTATAGCTGAATCAGAGGGAGCCAAACAGGCGAAAATAAATATTGCAGAAGGAGACAAGCAGTCCCTCATCAAAAATTCAGAGGGTGAAATGCAAAAGCGTATCAACGAAGCTGCAGGACGTGCTTCAGAGATCGAACAACTTGCAAAAGCTACAGCAAACGGATTAAGGGCTATATCACTTGCAATATCTGAAGAGAACGGATTAAATGCTGTAAACCTTAGAATAGCTGAACAGTATCTTCAGGAGTTCGGAAAATTGGCCAAGATTAATAACACATTAATAATCCCGTCGAATCTTACCGACATTGCAGGTGTGGTTGCAACAGCCACCTCAGTGTTCAATGAAACAAAGGATAAGAAGAAATAAGGGAAAGCTTTAAAGGTTGTATAAGTTCTAATGGTTGTAAAAGATAGACGTAGTTTGAAACTACGCCTATCTTATTGTATATTACAAAACCGGCTTTGACTTTCTAACCATTCCTTCACTAGCCACTAGCCACTAACTACTTTTTACAATACCTCTCCATGTCCTGTCCTGTCGATGATCTCATTCTGAAGATCTTCCCCCAGGTCATTGAAATAATCACTGTACCCTGCTACCCTGACAATAAGATCACGGTATAATTCGGGGTGCTTTTGTGCTTCCTTAAGCGTATCAGCATTCACAACATTGAATTGGATATGATGTCCATCAAGACTAAAATAGCTACGAATCAACGCTGTAAGGTTATCATAACTATCTTCATCTTCAAAAAAAGAAGGAGAAAACTTCTGATTTAAAAGGGTGCCTCCTGTTCGCAGATGGTCAATCTTTGAAGCTGATTTGATAACTGATGTAGGACCATGCTTATCAACCCCCTGGCATGGTGATATACCTTCAGATAATGGTTTAAATGCTTTTCTTCCATCGGGTGTGGCTCCAATAACACTTCCAAAATAGACATGAGATGTTGTTGGCAACATATTTATCCTATGAATTCCACCTCTGGAAGTAGGTCTTCCATTCACTGCATCATAATAGATCTCAAAAACAGCAACAGCCTGCTGATCAGCATAATCATCATCATTGCCAAACTTCGGAGAATAATAGATCATCTCATGCTGAACCTGTTCATACCCTATAAAATCTGCTTCGAGAGCTTTCATTAACTCCTCCCATGTAAACTTCCTGTAATCATAAATATTATACCGTATTGAGGTAAGCATATCAGTAATACTGCCAAGACCAACACCCTGTATATATGATGTGTTATACCTGGCCCCACCACAATTATAATCTTTGCCATTAGCTATGCAATCTTCAACAAGCAATGACAAAAACGGGACAGGAAGCCAGTTGGCAAATGTCTTTTCTATAACATTATTGCCCCTGATTTTGATATTAATAAAGAAATTAACCTGTAGCCTGTAAGCCTCCATTAGATCTTCAAAATTCTTGTAATCAGGAGCATAGCCTGTTTCCAGTCCTATAAGCCTGTTTGTTCTCTTATCAAAACCGTTATTCAATGTCAGCTCCAGAACTTTTGGAAGGTTGAAATAACCGGTCAACCAATAAGCTTCTGTTCCGAAGGCACCAGCCTCAACACATCCTGATGCACCACCATTACGGGCATCCATAATATTTTTGCCTTGCCTCAACAACTCCTGTATTATAGCATCAGTATTGAAGCATGATGGTTGTCCGAAGCCGGTCTTTATTATATCAAGAGCTTTATGTATGAACCTGTCAGGACTTTTTCTGCTTACCTGTATCATCGAACCGGGTTGAAGAATACGCATCTCTTTTATTACATCAAGCAGAATATATGACATCTCATTTACTGCATCTGATCCATCTGCTTTGACGCCTCCAAGATTAATCAGGCAAAAGTCTGTATAGGTGTTGCTTTCGTTGGCTGTAACTCCAATTTTTGGTGGGGAAGGATGGTTATTAAACTTAATCCAGAAACAACCAAGAAGGTCGTACAATTCTTCCGGGGAAAGAGAATCTGCCTTAATCTCATTCTTATAGACCTTATTGAGATGCTGATCAAGCCTGCCAGGGTTGAATGAGTCCCATGGATTTAATTCTGTTATAACCCCCAGATGAATAAACCAGTAATGCTGAAGCATTTCGTGAACAGTTTCAGGAGGCTTTGCAGGGACCTTCCGGCATATATTCTCCATTTTAACAAGCTCATTCTTCCTTTCAATATTTTTTTCTAGAGAAGCAAGTCTATCCAGTTCATCAGCATGACGATTCGCGTACATCATTATTGCATCGCATGCTATATCCATTGCTTTAAGCTCCTCAAACTTTTCAAACGCTTGTGAGTCGTTAAAATAATCAAGAACTGAGATGAAATCATTTATCTCTTCCTTAAGTTTCAGAAATCCTGTACTGAACATCTTGTATCCCAATACAGTATGTCCGGGTGCACGCTGCTCCTGAAATTCAGTGAACAGACCAGCATTATATGCATTTATCCATTCAGGAGTCATCCGGCTCATAATCCTGTCGCGATTACTCTTCCCTTTCCAGAAAGGGATAATATCTTCCTTATAAATTTTCTTTACCTCTTCATCAACTCTGAAGAAGACTTTTTCTCTTGAATTAAGTATCTCAAGATCCTGCAAAGAATGAAGGCTAATCTCCGGGTAAGTCGGGGTCTCTTTTGGCGCAGGGCCCCTCTCTCCCACTACTAATTCATCTTTACCGATAAATATCTTCTTATGCTTCAGAAGATATTCAAATGCTTTCGCCCTTTTTACGGGAGCAGATAATCCCCTCGCTTCATCACTCTTATAAAACTGAGTCATTAGCAATGCTCTTTCAACACTTATTTTTTCGACTGCATTCAGACTCTGATCCCTCAATCTGTTAACTCTTTCTGAAATAATCATAAGTTTTATTTTATTGATTGTCTTACGTTTATCACTTAAATTACCCTCCTATTTTAACTTTAATTCCAACCTCAGAGAAGAACTCTTTCAGTTCATTCATTTTCTCCTTAGAAGGTGGTTCAATATTCCCCATCCTGTATGGGATATTAAATTTTTTATATTTTGATGATCCTATTTTATGATAAGGAAGAAGATTGATCTTTTTAAGAGATTCTGTCTTAGTTAATAGTAAAAAATTTCTCATGTTTTCCAGATGCTCAGGGTCATCATTAATTCCAGGAATAACCGGAATCCTTACCATAATATCTTTGCCACTTTCAAGCAGAAACCGATAATTATCAAGTATCCCCTTATTGGAAACACCTGTGAGTGCAATATGTTTTACATCATCCATATGCTTTATGTCAAATAAAAAAAGATCCGTAAAAGGAATTATTGATTTGTAGTTTTCTAGTGATGAATATCCGGAAGTATCCACAGCAGTATGAAAATAATTTGACTTACAGGCTTTTAATACTTCAAGGAGAAACTCAAATTGCATCAAAGGTTCTCCCCCGGAAAATGTGACGCCTCCCCCTGACTGATTAATAAAAATCCTTTCACTTTCAACTGTTTTAATAATATTTTCTATTGAATAGTACTCTCCAACTTCCTCACTTTTGCTGAATTTTCTTTGACCTACTTTATTGATCTTAATCACTGTTTCAGGGAGCGGATATATTCCTTCCGGATTATGACACCATAGACAGCTTAATGGGCATCCCTTCATGAAGAATGTTACCCTTATTCCAGGGCCATCATGGATTGAATATTTTCTAACGTTGAAAATAAGTCCCTTCATATAAAAGGTGTATAACTGAAATGGAAATTATTGAATGGAAAGGATTGCAAATAGTCTGAGAATTCCGAAGAAACCCAATGGTTAGTAGCTAAAAAACATCAGACAACAATAGAGCCTTCTGCCAAGGCGTTGCATCATGAAACTATATTTCAGCTTTAAAATCATTCTCTTGCAATGAAGGTGCAAGTTAAATATTTTTTTAATAGAGTTAATAAAGAATAATAAAATCAGATGTTAATCGTTAATATTTAGCGGTAAAACAGAGGTGATGTAATGAAACTACTCAGTCTTGCTCTATTATTGACTGTGCTTCTTCAAGTCCATGGACAAACTATTGAACGTCACACTATCAGCGGATACGTCAAAGAGGCCGTAAGCGGAGAGTCACTTATTGGTGTAAATATATATCTGCCCGACCGTAAGACGGGTACTGTAACAAATACTTATGGTTTCTATTCAATTACATTGCCCGCAGCCGATTCAGTAAAGCTGATAATCTCCTATGTAGGATTTACACATGAAATAGTACAAACCACTCTTAACCGGGATATTGAGCTAAATATTGACCTGAATCCCAATACTTTACTTAAAGAAGTGACTGTAACTGCCAACCGCCAGGAGAGGCAAAGTGAATCAGTTAAGATGAGTACTGTTAACCTTCAGGTAGCACAAATAAAAAATGTCCCTTCACTGCTGGGTGAAAAAGATGTTCTCAAAGTTCTGCAGCTTATGCCCGGAGTGCAAAAAGGATCGGAAGGATCGAGTGGCATATATGTCCGTGGTGGCGGACCTGATCAGAACCTGATCATTCTTGATGATGCAATTGTATATAATGCCAGCCACCTTTTCGGATTTTTCTCACTGTTTAATGGTGACGCTTTAAAGAGTGTAGAGCTTACCAAGGGTGGTTTTCCTGCCAGGTATGGCGGACGCTTATCATCTGTTCTGGAAATGAATATGAAGGAGGGAAATAAAGAGGAGTGGCATGGAGAGGGTGGTATTGGTTTGATTTCATCTAGAGCTACGGTGGAAGGGCCTTTAATAAAGGGTAGATCTTCCATTCTTCTATCCGGAAGAAGAACCTATGCAGATTTGCTCCTCAGACCTGTTTTGGCAGCGATGGAAGAAGAAAATACCGGATATTACTTTTACGATTTCAATGCCAAGATCAATTATGATTTTGGAAGAAAAAATAAACTCTGCCTAAGTGGATATTTTGGGAAAGATAAATTCTATTTAAAGAATAATACAGAATATGTTAAGGAGAACGTAGGCTTTCTCTGGGGAAACGCAACTGGTACTCTCCGATGGAATCATCTGTTTAATAATAAAGTGTTTGCCAATGCCTCAGCAATTTTTAGTAATTATACTTTTGGCATTTACGATAAGTATAAAGTTCTGCCTGATGAGAAGAACTATTACGCTGAATACTACTCAGGGATCAGAGATCTGTCGTTGAAATACGATATTGACTTTATTCCCAACCCAAAACACTGGATAAAAGCCGGAGCCATAACAATTTTTCACAGGTTCAAACCACACGCCTTTGTTGAACTGGACGTTCCAAACAATATTGATATTAAGGATATTGTATATACAGATGGTATTGAATCGGGTATATATATCGAGGATACATGGGCTCCTGTTCAAACACTTAAAATAAACGGAGGACTAAGATTCAGTCACTTTCTGGCTTCAAAAAATCAGTATAAATTCCTTGAGCCCAGGATTTCTGCTGCCTGGAGATTAAAAAACGATTTTGCCCTGAAAGCATCCTATTCATCAATGAACCAGTACATTCATATGTTGTCAGGGACAGGGATAAGCCTGCCGACTGATTTATGGGTTCCAACCACTGACAGGGTCAGACCACAGCAATCGCAACAGGTGGCAATAGGCATAGTAAAAGATATAAAGAAACCTGAACTTGCCTTTTCACTTGAAGGATATTTCAAAAACATGGATCATGTAATCGGGTATAAAGAAGGTGCTTCGTTTATTAATCTTGATGATGCAAACTCAGCTATAGGCATTAACTGGGAAGATAATGTAACTTCAGGACGCGCCTGGTCGTATGGCCTTGAGTTTCTGCTTCAGAAAAAAGAGGGCAGATTTAATGGATGGATCGGTTATACATTGTCGTGGACCCAGATGCAATTCGATTCACTCAATTTCGGAAAGAAATATTATGCACGTTATGATCGCCGGCATGATATTTCAATTGTTGGGACTTATAAGCTAAATGATCATATAACTTTGTCAGGAACATGGGTTTTCGGAACAGGAAACGCAGTCACTCTCCCACTTTCGGAATATAATGCTCCTTCGCATCAGATAAATGGTCAGAATCCACATGATCCTTATTTAATTAATGATAATGGAGTGCCTTTTTTTGGACAAATGGTAAATGATTATGGTGAAAAAAATAACTTTCGTATGAAAGCTTATAACAGGCTGGATGTTGGAATACAATTTCATAAAGAAAAAAAATGGGGAGAACGTACATGGGAAATTTCAGTATACAATCTCTATAACCGTAAAAATCCATTCTATTATTATACTCAGTATAAATTTGACAAAGATACCGGGAAAGAATATGGTCTTCTTAAACAGGTAAGTTTGTTCCCGATTATACCTTCATTTACTTATTCGTTTAAGTTTTAGAAAATGATATCATATCGAACAAAATATTTCATTGTCATATTAATAATGGTTATTGCATCGGCCTGTGAGAGTGATGTCAAAAATGTAGTTTTACCTGAGTTCAATCAGAAGCTGGTGATAACATCGTTTATATCTCCTTCCGATACTATGTCATATTTCACAGTAACATCGAATAAAAAATTATTTGGTGAATTGAACACCGAGGAGCCACTTGGCAATCTTACCGGATTTATTTCAGATGGTCTGAATGAGGTAGCACTGGACACTACAGAAACAGGCTTTAAGATAAACCATAATAAAATGCAGATACAATATGGCAAAACCTATAATCTGAGAATCTCAAGCGATAAAGGGTTATCAGCTATTGCTTCCTGCACGGTACCTGAGAAAAGAAACTTTATAATCGAAGCAGATACATTTTCAGTACTCTCTAATTATGCATGGCTTATGGAAAAGAGACTTATTGATTTAAAGCTAACCATACATGATATTCCCGGAGAAGATAATTTTTACAGAATAATCGCTAAAAGTATAAGCTATTTTTCACATCCGGATTCCCGGGAATCATATTGTAGTACAGGTATTCTTCAATTCGAGAATGAATTCTTCGATGACAATGGAATGGATGGGGGAAAAATCATCAAAAAAACAAATTATGGAATTAATTATTTCTATCAGCAAGATTCTGCATATTTCGTAATTTATCTGATGAATTTAGAAAAATCCTACTACCTGTACCATAAGTCAATAAGTGAATATAGAGATGGGGAAAATCCATTTTCAGAAGCTACTCCGGTATATTCAAATATAACCGACGGATTAGGGGTCTTTACTTCTTATACCGTTGATTCACTGATCTGTCGGTTGAAATAGCTGACTTAACTCCCGAGTTAGTATGCAACCATAATGACTATTGCCTTCGGCAATATTTCGAAAAAATAAGCTATATGCCTCATAATCTGATGTATATAATATTTTAACAAATGATTAACAAATCATTAACAGAAAATTGTGCAACATTTTGGATTTTCACACGTCTATAGATTGAATAAAGGTTAAAGGTTAAAATATTAAGACATAAAGACAATAAAACTTTCAGACCTACAGACAATTTTTTGGACAGTTCATTTTTTATTGATTCTTTTTGCAGCCATGAAAAGAATGGTTTAACAAAATTATAATTTCTCTACAATCGCCATCCGGCAGATTCTACGATCAGGTTTTAGGTAAATCATGGAAAGTCACCTCCCGGTGGCTTTCTTTTCTTTTATAAATATTGATTTATTATATTGTACAATGAAATCTATTTTTGTATTTTGTGAACTAAAACCAATAGCAAATAGAAAATATATTTATTAACTCCGGGATTTATTAATGAGAATCAGAATATTAATCTTATTGCTTTTATGCTTTGTTTTCAATTTTAATCTGAATGCAAATGGTACTTCTTCAAAAGCCATTAAAGGGGTGCTTGACCTTCGTGAAATAAGCGATCCTGAACATTTCATTGTAAACCTTAACGGAGATTGGGAGTTTTACTGGGGAAAGATGCTTCACCCCAATGACTTTAAATCCAAGACAATAAAACCTGATTACTTTGGTAAGGTTCCATCATACTGGACAGATTATTCACAGGAGTCAGTCAAAACTAATAAATTTGGATTTGCTACTTACAGGTTAACAATATTATTACCTGCTGATTTAAATAAGTCACTGGCGATTGATTTACCTGTTTTTGATTCCTCATATGATATCTATATCAGCGGAAGATATATGGGTGGAGCCGGGAATACTGGAAAATCAGCAGAAGAAACAAGACCTGAATATAAAAGAAATTTTTTTAGATTGAACCCGAAATCAGATTCACTGACAATAATAATTAATGTTTCAAATTATGACCATCGTCGCGGAGGATTTTGGCTTCCTGTTAAATTTGGTACATTTTCAGAGATTCAGAAACAACTTGCAAACAGTTGGGCTGGAGAATGGGCAGTGATCAGCCTTCTTTTAGGATTCTCCATTTTTTTCCTCTTCTTCTTTATTCTTTCTACTAAAGAGCAGGTCATGGGATTCTTTTGTATGACTACAACAGGTTTGGCCATAAGACCCCTGTTTACCTCTCATTATCTTGTTCTTAACCTGTTCAATATCGATTGGATATGGATAGTAAGGTTCGAATACATCGGATTGTTTCTGCTTATTATCGGAGGCACATGGTTTGTTTTAAATCTTTATCCTTCATTATTTTTCAGGATAACCTCCTGGACATTTACTGTATTATTTTCGCTGGCATCTGTTTTGACTCTGCTTCTACCGGTAAAAATCTTCAGTTACATTATGTTAGCTTATTATCCCTCAATATTTATAATATTAGGTTACATACTATTCAAGAGTTTTCAGGGAATATTGAAAAGAAATGCCCTTGACATTATGTATTTTCTTGCCTTTATTCTCCTGTTATTCGGTGGCTTACATGACATGAGGGTGTCGCTGGGTAAAGCTGAAAGTGGTACTGGATATTTACTCACATATATTATTGTACTGTTTGTCTTCATCCAGGCTGGCCTGTTGCTTTATAAATGGGTAAGGGTATTTCATGATAAGGAAAAGCTTCAAAATGAGCTTGAATTGGTTAACAGGAAAATGGAAATTCTTGTTAAAGAAAGAACGAAGGAGCTCCAGAACAGGAATGAAGAAATCGAGGAACAAAGCAGCAGAATAGCGTTGCAAAACAAACAGTTATCAGATACTATTCAACTTAAAAACAGAATTTTTTCTGTTATAGCACACGATTTAAGAAGTCCGGTAGTAAACATCCTGTATATGCTCAACCTTCTTAAAGAGAAAGAGTACAAAGAAAAGTATGACACTTTTGCTAATTCAAGTATCCAGTATGCACAGCTTGTAATTAGTCTTCTGGAGAATATGCTTGTTTGGGGAAGAGGCCAGGAAGACAAGATAAATTTTTCTCCTGAAAAACATGATCTTTCCAATATCATACTTACTAACCTTAGTATTTTCAAAGAGACTGCCGACAAAAAAGAGATATCAGTAAATTTCACACAAGTAGGAAGCTCAATAGCCTTCGTTGATAAAGACCTACTGGATATTATTATTAGAAACCTATTGTCAAACGCAGTCAAATATACCCCACGTGGAGGTAGAATCAGCATTCTTCTTAAGGAGAAAAAATTAAAAGGGGAAGGCATTATGCTCAAGATCTGTGATAACGGAGTAGGTATCCCTGAAAAAAAACAAAAGGATCTCTTTACCTCCACCGAAATCAAGAGTACTCAGGGTACAGAGAATGAAAAGGGAACAGGATTGGGACTTAAGCTCTGTAGTGAGCTTGTAAAAATAAATAATGGAAATATCGTTATAGAAAGCAAGGTGGATGAAGGTACTTGTTTTATTATTTCCCTGCCAGTTGAAACGGGATCTGTTGTATCATTGAATTAATCAACAGTAAGATCGCCCAATCCCTTTTTATCCAAAATCTGAATATCTTTTCTGTTTGCCAAAATATATCCATCAATAGCCAGGTCTCCAAGAGCCCTGGCTATTGATGGTCTTGCAACTCCAAAAAATTCAGCAAGATCATTCATAGCACATCTCAAACATCTAAAGGATCACAGAGAAACAGGGTATCTTCAGGAGGAGTGGGTATAACTGTTTAGCGGCGCAACGAAGTAACGGAACACAACTTCTATGACATTTATATCCTTTCCAACATTACAATAAAAAAATTGATTATATTGGCTTCCGAAAAATAATTAATAGTTTTAATATTAACACAATTGTATTAGGGGTTCTCAATGTTTTTCCCCATTTAATTCTCTGACTATGCAAAATGAACCACAAAAAGAGATTTCATCTGAAGATATTCTTTACCTGGGCCTTGATATAGGTTCGGTCTCATTAAATACGGTAGTTATTGATAACGATAATAACATTCTGGAGGATTATTATGATTATGTCCATGGGAAACCCTTTTTCGTTCTTAAAGAGCGATTATCACAAATCCTGAATAAATACTCTTCCGGAACTATTAAAGGAATTGCCATTACAGGGACAGGTGGCAAGCTGGCCACTGAACTCATTGGAGGTGTATTTGTTAATGAAATTATTGCCCAGGCAACTTCTACAGGAAGAATGTATCCTGAAGCAAGAACAGTAATTGAGATAGGGGGAGAAGATTCTAAGCTAATCATTCTTGAAAAAGATCCGGAAAACGGACACTCCAGACTGGTCGATTTTGAAATGAACAGCGTATGTGCGGCAGGAACAGGTTCATTTCTCGACCAGCAGGCAAAAAGAATAGGCGTACCTATTGAAAATGAATTTGGTTTAATGGCATTAAAATCAGTTGATCCTCCCAGGATTGCGGGCCGTTGCAGTGTCTTTGCAAAAAGCGATATGATCCATCACCAGCAGATAGCAACCCCTCTGCACGATATTGTAGCCGGATTATGTTTCGCATTAGCAAGAAACTTCCGCAGTAATGTTGCAAGAAGCAAAGAGATTTTAAAACCGGTTCTCTTTTCAGGAGGGGTGGCAGCAAATACCGGAATGATCAGGGCTTTCAGGGAGATACTGAACCTAACCGATGGGGAATTGATCATCTCTCCTCATCACGCTGCCATGGGAGCAATAGGAGCTGTTTATTATGTCCGTATTAATAATCTCATTATGAACCACTTCACCGGCATTTCAAAACTTGAAGAGTATCTCGCCAGTGCCACTGAAGATTTTATAAGCCTTCCTCAACTGAAGGAATCTGAAGCAGAATATCAAAAAGATGTGCATTTCGTTAAAAACGATAAGGAAAAATTACCGGTTTATTTGGGTCTTGATGTTGGTTCCCTTAGCACAAATGTAGTACTAATAGATAGCAAACACAGGGTTGTGGCAAGACGTTATCTGCCAACAGCCGGGAAGCCTCTCGAAGCTATTCAGGAAGGATTGACTGAGATCTTTGACGAGGTAGGCGATGATGTGGTTGTACTCGGTGCAGGCACAACCGGTTCAGGAAGATATCTGACAGGTGATTTCATAGGAGCCGACACTATCAGGAACGAAATAACTGCTCAGGCAACAGCGGCAATTGATTACGATCCGACTGTTGACACGATATTCGAGATTGGAGGTCAGGATTCAAAGTATATAAGTATTGAAAATGGCGTTATTGTTGATTTTGAGATGAATAAGGTGTGCGCAGCCGGTACCGGGTCATTTCTTGAGGAGCAGGCTGAGAAACTGGACATTAATATTGTAGAGGAGTTCGGATGTATGGCGCTTAATTCTAAATGTCCGGTAAAATTGGGAGACCGATGCACCGTTTTCATGGAATCGGATCTTAACTCATTCATGCAAAAGGGAGCCAAAAACGAAAACCTTGTCGGGGGTCTCGCTTATTCTATCGTCTATAATTACTTACAAAAGGTAGTCGGAGATCGGCGGATTGGCGATAAAATATTCTTTCAGGGTGGAGTTACTAACAATAAAGCAGTTGTTGCCGCTTTCGAACAGGTCCTTGGCAAGAAGATAATAATACCTCCCCATTTCGATGTTACCGGGGCTATAGGCGCCGCCATCCTGGCCAAAAGATCGATGGTTGAAGGTCAAAAAACCAGGTTCAAAGGCTTTGGAGTACGAAACAGCACTTATAAGGTAAGCAGGTTCACATGTCAGGGATGTACTAATCATTGTGAAATAAGCCGTATAAAAATATCAGGGGAAAAGAAATCATTGTACTATGGTGGCCGTTGCGAAAAGTATGAGACTGACGATAGGAAAAAGGTGGCAAATAATATTCCCAACCTTTTTAAGGTCAGGACCGAAATGCTTATGGAGGGCTTCGAGGAAAATAAAACAGGGGAATCAACTACTATAGGAATTCCAAGAGCTTTGATGGTATTCTACCAGCAATTCCCCTTTTGGAGGACATTTTTTGAACAACTTGGATTTACGGTGGTAATCTCTAAAGAGTCAGATAAATCGCTGGTAACAAAATCCATCGAATCGGTGAACGCGGAGACTTGCCTTCCTGTCGAACTGATGCATGGTCATGTGATAGATCTTATTGAAAAAGGTGTTGATTACATTTTCCTTCCATTTATTGTTAATGGAAAGAAAAAGGAAGGGAACAAGACTTTCAATACCAACTGTCCATGGATCCAGTCTTATCCTTTTATGGTAAAAGCGGCCCTGCGAGGAAAAGTCGATGAATCAAAACTCCTTATCCCAACCCTTCATTTCAGGTTTTTCGAAAGAGCTCTCATCCCAGAGATGACAGAATTCTTCAGTGAGAAGTTTGGGATCAGTAAAACAGAGATTAAAAAAGCAGTATATAAAGCTGATGAAATACAAGTTTCATTTGAAGAACGTCTTATTGATTACGGGAAAGATGTACTTAATTCAATTCCCGGGAACTGCCGGCCAGTAGTACTTTTAGGAAGACCCTATAACAGTACAGACCAACATCTTAATCTGGGTTTGGTTGAGAAGCTTATAGGCCAAAATGTTATGCCAATTCCTCTGGATATGCTTGATCTGTCACCTTATAATATTTTTGAGAACTACCGTAGCATGTATTGGCCAAACGGACAAAAGGTTATAGCCGCCGCACAGATGGTAGCAAAACATGATAAATTCCATGCAGTATATATCAGTAACTTTCGCTGCGGACCCGACTCATTTATATGGCATTATGTTACAGAAGAACTTAAAGGTAAGCCATTTCTTCATCTCGAAGTAGATGAACACTCTGCCGATGCCGGAATGATTACACGTATTGAAGCATTTCTTGATAGCCTCAAAGGGGCTGAGCAAAATAAGAAAAAAGATATGAAGATCTATCGACCTCGTCCGGGTCAGGCATCCCCTCAAAAAGACCGGGTGATGTATTTTCCGTATATGAATGATGGTGGCTACATGCTCGCTGCAGCTGCCCGTAGTTGTGGTATTCAGTCTGAAGTTCTGCCCATACAGACTGAAGAGGATCTTGCAATCGGAAGAAAATATACCTCATCAAAAGAGTGTTTTCCGATGATTTGTGTAACAGGAAGTTTTATAAAAAAGCTACAGGAGCGTGGTGCAGATCCTTCAAAAATGAGCTTCTTTATGCCCGATCATAATGGCCCATGCCGGTTCGGTCAGTATAACCAATTTCACAGGATACTCTTTGACAGACTTGGTTTTAGTGAAGCAGAACTTATTACGCCATCAAATGACACATCGTATGAAGATGTTGCTGGTGAACATGGACAAAAATTCAGGATCAATGCCTGGAAAGGATTTGTTGTTGCTGATTATCTCAGGAAAATTTACAGGGAAACCCGACCCTATGAGGTCAACAAAGGGGATTCAGATAAACTATATGGTGAATCATTAAAGCGACTTGAAAATTGTATAGAGAAAGGATCAAAAGGTCTGCATAAAGTCCTGACTGAAATTGTTTTAGATTTTATTGCAATTAAGGTTGATAAGAGCCAGAGAAAACCTGTGGTTGCCATCATTGGTGAAATATTCATGCGAGACAATGCAGGCTGTAACGGGAATATCGCAAACAGACTTGAAGATCTTGGCGTTGAGGTGAACATTGGTCCCTTCTCAGAATGGATTCTTTACTCTACACACCGTTTTACCCGTGACAGCAGATGGAAAAATGATACAAAAGGTATCATCAAATCAAAGATTCAGGCTTATGGTCAGGATCTTATTGCAGCATCTTTACTACGGGGTATTAATAAATTTACCGATCATGAAAAGGATGTGTCGCTGCACGATATGCTTAAGTTATGCAATAAGTATGTGAGTCAATTTTATGACGGTGATCCTCCTATTGCAATGGGTTCATCGGTAGCTCTTACAAAGAAAGGCGTTTCGGGTATGGCTGCAATATTGCCATTTACATGTGCGCCGGGTACTATTATTGCCTCAGTGAGCGACACATTCAGAAAAGACAATAATAATATCCCCTTTATTAATATTGCTTATGATGGTCAGGATACCGTCTCACTCGATACCAGGCTACAGGCATTTGTTTTCCAGGTGAAAGAATACGCTATGGCACTTGAAAAGGTTTCGGTGTAACAAAGACAAAAGACAATCAGACAATAACCCTAAATCCCAAATCCTCAAGTTTTTTATGGCTCTTTTTAGTACAGTCATGACATTTCACAGAGTAAGAAGAGAACTCCCTCCTTCCCGGGTAAACACCTCTTTGCTTTTCAAAATCGGTTGGTGAAAAACGAAATTTTAAATCATCCTGGGTAATATTGTAGGTATGAAAAACAGCTTCCCTGATTATCTCTTCCTCTGATTTACCCTTACCATCAATTTTCAGATCAGGAGTAGAAGGCTGTGGAACATTATCAGGATACCAGCTTTTTAAGGGAAGATCAAAATATTCGCATAAAGATTTCACTACAATTGCCGTTCCGTTAGCTTTTCCATCAGTAGAATACCCTGCAATATGTGGAGTTGAAATAAAAGATTTCGTCATAAGCTCAATATCAATATCCGGTTCATTTTCCCATACATCTATCACAGCCCCACCCAGCTTGCCTGAAACCAGGGCTTTCTTAAGCGAATTAGTATCCGTTACTTCACCACGTGCAGAATTGAAAAACCATGTTCCTTTTTTCATCTTATTAAAACTCTTGTCATTAAAGAGATGGTATGTTTTATCATCACCTACAAAACTTAAAGGAAGGTGTATTGTAATAATATCCGATTCATAAAGGATATTATCAAGTTTTACAAAATTCTTACCCCCTTCAATTCTTGCCCTTGGTGGATCATTCAGCAAAACATTCATCCCTAAAATCCAGGCAAGTTTTTCAACTTTGGAACCAACATTTCCTACCCCTACTATTCCGATAGTTTTATCTTTCAAAGTAAACTTGTGATCCATAGCCAGTTTAAGCAGGGTTGCTGCAATATATTGCTGAACCGACGATGAATTGCAACCAGGAGCATTAGTCCAGAAAATTTTATTTTTTTCACAAAACCGGATGTCAATATGGTCGAATCCGATTGTTGCTGTACCAATGAACCGGACATTTGTTCCTTTCAACAGGCTCTCAGTACATTTTGTCCTTGTTCTGATAAGCAGAGCATCTGCATCTATAAGTATTTCTCTGCTGATCTGCCTCCCGGGCAAATAGACTACTTCAGCAAAAGGTTCTAACGTTCCCTTCAGAAAAGGAATATTATCATCAACGACTATTTTCATCCATTCAGATATTTTATTGAAAGTTAATACTTTTTAGACCTATATAACATAAATACAACAATGAAAAACAAAATACCAAAAAAATGGAATATCAGGAAAAAGTAATGCATGCTTTCATATCGTTTTCAATTTCCCTCCTGGCCCAACCCGAAATAAAAGCTGTTTTTACTGAGACTCCTCCTGTCATTGATGGATCTATCAGGGAAGACGTATGGCGTAAAGCTTCTATGATTAATGAGTTATATCAAAGAGAACCTAAACCCGGTGATCCTGTTTCGGAGAAAACTGAATTCTACTTCTTATATGATCATAACAATATTTATATAGGAATTCACTGCTTTGATGACCCGAGTGGCATGACAGCCAAAGAGTTAGCCCGCGATGTAAGTTTAGGTGAAGATGACCGGGTTCAGATAATTCTCGATACATATCTCGATGGACGAAGTGGTTATTGGTTTCAGATTGGCCCCAGAGGAAGTATTGGTGACGCTCTTGTGAATGAAAATGGAAAAGATTATAATAAATCGTGGGATGGTCTATGGGATGGCAATCACGTTTCCAATGGATAATCAAGCCAGGGAAAGAGATTTTTCTTACATTCAACTCTCCTTTGATCGATCCTCTTGAGCGCTTCAGTACCGAAGTCTACGAGGCTCGGGTAAAAGTTAAGTATACTATCCGGTTCTGACCCCCTGCTTTGCCCACAAGTTTATTCAACAATTGTCATTTCATTTAACAGGTAACCTGCTCCTGCAAATTTGTCGATAATAAAAAGTGCATATCTTATATCCAGACTGATATTACGGCTCTGGTCAGGATTAAAAGCCAGGTCGCTGGCAACACCTTCCCATGCCCTGTCGAAGTTGACACCAATAAGATTACCATCACCGTTTATTACCGGGCTACCTGAATTACCACCTGTTGTATGGTTATTAGCAATGAAGCAAACAGGTACTTCTCCGTTCTGTGTATAACGGTCGAAATCCCTGGCGCTATACAACTCTCTCAGTTTATCTGGTACATCATAGTCATAAATATCAGGATTATCCTTTTCCATAATCCCTTTAAGTGTTGTATAATGAGTAAAATAGACAGCATCTTTTGAAAAATATCCTTTAACAGTTCCATATGTTATACGAAGAGTTGAGTTGGCATCAGGGTAGAAAACTCGTTCCTTATCAAATTCCATCTGAGCTGTCATATAATTCTTATTAAGATATTTAATTTCATCATTAATTCGATCAAGTTCAGGTTTTACTTTTTCTGCCAGGAAGTCAGTCACATTAATAGCAAGAAGGTAGAATGGATCTTTATTTAATTTATGAATATCTGATTTGTTAAATCCTTTAATAAATGCGTTGAATCTTGCCTCGTCTGAAAAAACTGAATATTCATAATATTTATCAGCTACAGAGGAAAAATTCCCTTTACATGAATTTTTAATTTTTATATACCCCGGTGCCTGCCATTTAGTTTCAAGATTTTCTCCATACATTGTCATAAGAGCTACAAATAACTTTTTATCTGTCTCCATATTATAATTTTTGAAAAAGTTTTTCCCAATCTCAATCAGACTGAGCTTCAAAGTCTGAATTTTGTCCGGATCGCCATTATTCTCAAATAGCTTAACCAATGCATTAATTCTTCTTGCAAGGCTTATGGCTTCAATGCCATTTCTTATGAAAACCTCATTGGAATAACTACTTACAATGCTATAGTCCTTCCATTCCGAGTACAGCTCCTTGTATTTTGGCAGAATATCTCCATATTTTGTTATACGATCATTATTCTCATTAATCCATACGGTAAGTCTGTTTTCAAACTCCTTCTTCTTATCAATAGTTTTCATTTTTCCCAATCCCTGACTTTCTCCTATCCATCTCTTCCATGTGTTAGCTATTCCAGCTTTCTTTGCAGAATACTGTATCCTTATTAGTGGGTCAGAATTCATTCCGTACTCCAATATCTCTATTTTTTTAGTTCTGAGATCAATCATCTTAGGATTTAAATAGTTCTTTATCATATCGATATGAAAAGATGTAACATACTCTGAAGTTGATCCAGGGTAGCCGAAAACCATTGTAAAATCTCCTTCATTTACACCTTTAATTGAAATAGGAAAATGATAAGCTGGTTTATAGGGAACATTAGCTTTAGAAAAATCAGCAGGTTTATTTTCTTTATCAGCATAGATTCTGAAAAGGGAGAAGTCACCTGTATGGCGTGGCCATACCCAGTTATCGGTCTCTCCACAAAACTTTCCAATAGCAGAAGGTGGTGCTCCAACGAGTCGTATATCTCTAAATGTTTCATTGATAAAAAGGAAGTATTGATTACCCATATAAAATGGCCTCACTACTGCAGAATAAGCGGTTCCCTCAGTGGCTAGTTTTCTTATTTCAGAACTATTTGAACTAATAATTTTTTCACGTTTGGTGGTATTCATGTCAGCAGTAACTCCTTCCAGAACTCTTTCTGTAACATCTTCCATCCTTTTAAGAAAAATTACAGAGAGACCAGGATCAGGTAACTCTTCTTCCCGCGACATTGCCCAAAACCCATTTGTAAGATAATCGTGCTCAAGAGTCGAATGTTTCTGAATCTGACTGTAGCCGCAATGGTGGTTTGTTATCAAAAGGCCATCAGATGAAATAACTTCGCCCGTACAGCCTCCGCCAAACAACACAATTGCATCTTTCATACTAGCTTTATTTACACTATAAATATCTTCAGCCGACAGTTTAAAACCTTTCTCCTGCATCAGCTTGATATTATATTTTTCAATAAGAAGGGGAATCCACATACCTTCGTCGGCTCTGCAGACTGAAACAAAAAATATTGTCAATAATAATGTGATTGTAAGTAGTTTGTTTCTCATCTCTAATAATAGGTTTTATTAATAATTCATTTTAACTTTTGCCATTTGTCTTCTTTTAACCCATCCCTTCCTTCGCTCCGACTTTTGCATTTAACTTTTATTCTAATATAAATCTTTGAAGTTCTCTATAGAGTCTCTGCACAGGTAAGCCAACAACATTCGAATATGATCCTTCAATATAGCTGCATCCTGCCAATCCGATCCACTCCTGTATTCCATAAGCGCCAGCTTTATCATAAGGTTTGAATCTTTCAACATAATAACGAATCTCCTCATCAGACAATGTATCAAATGTAACTTTTGTTGAGACAGAAAATGTTCTCTCTTTAACAGATGAAAATATGCAGACCCCAGTAATTACTTCATGTATATTGCCGGAGATTTCTTTGAGAATTCTGATAGCATCATCATGATCAAGAGGTTTGCCAAGCACCTTATGATTACACCAGACAATAGTATCTGCTGTTATAACAATTTCATTATCTGAAATTTCACCTTTAAATGAAAGTGCCTTTTCATATGCAACATAAGTGGCAATTTGCTTCCCAACAAGATTTTCCGGATAAGATTCCGGATATTCTCTAATAAGAACATCAAATTTAATACCCAGTTCCTTGAGTAATTGCTGCCTGCGGGGTGAACGAGAGGCAAGGATTATCCTATAGCTATTAAGGTTATCAATTACCATTCTCAGAATAGGTTCCAGTTAATAATTACTTTTACCACAACAGAGTAAAGAATACCTGTCAGCATCACAATCTTCATGATGCTGCTTGCTCTATGAAGCTGTTTCCTGTTTCTGCTGATTACAACCTCATATATAATAAAGATAAGTGGCAGGACTATGAGAGAAGTGAGGTAAATAAAAGTTAGGGTATCGTTAATAAATAAGTGCCAGATAAGATATAGCATAGCAATAGTAAGTATTATAAGGCTAACAGATACTATCTTGGCTGAAGTTACTCCGATAACAACAGGGACTGTGTTTCTTCCATAGGCTTGATCTCCTTCAAAGTCTTCTATATCTTTAATAATTTCGCGGGTCAGTGTAGTCATAAAAGCAAAAAGGGCAAAACCCCCTACCCAGTATAAGATCAGGTCAATTTTGGGAGGATAAATAGCATTTATATTGTAATACCTAAATAATGCTGGCCATTCATAAAAGACAACTAGCATAGGGACCATCGCTGTTAAAATAGCAACAATAATATTACCGATCAGAAACTGTCTCTTATAGCTTGCAGAATAGAAATAGAGCAACCCAGATACCATAAGAAAAAGAGTTCCCAACCATACATAACCTGCTTTCCATGAAATATAAAAGCCTGCAGCAACACCTGCAATATTAAAAATATTATGCCACATCATTGCCTGCCGTCTGGGAATTTTTGTACCCACTATAACCTTCCCTTTGTTTATCAGGTCAGTTTTAATATCAAAATAATCATTAATTACATATCCACCTGCAGTAATTAAGACAGTTGCAGCAACAAGTAAAACAAAATTATACCATGGAAACTGTAGTACCATTGGAATCTCTTCTCCGGTTCCCTTAAGAAGGATAACACCAATTTTGCTTATGATCGGTCCGATAACTGCATATCTCATAAGTACCATAGTAAGAACAACTATGATAAGATTTTTCCATCTGATCAGATTAAAAAATTCTTTCATCTATTACCATGTAAATGCATCATTATCCATCCAATTTTTATGTAGTCTCATCACTTGTTCAATAACATCTCTAACACATCCTTCCCCTCCCTTCTTATCTGAAATATAAGAAGATATATGTTTGATCTCACTATCTGCATCGGAAGGACATACTGCAACACCTACCTGTTTCATAATCTCAAAATCAGGGATATCATCACCCATAAACAGAACATCAGATTTATTCAGATTATGTTTTTTTAGAAAAGTATTAAAATGGTTCAGTTTGGTGCGGCTGTTGAGATAAACATCACTTATACCAAGCAATTTAAGTCTCTTTTTGTATTCTTTTGACCTGCTTCCTGAGATAATTCCTACATAATAACCTTTTTTAACTGCAAGTTGCAAAGCATAGCCATCACGAAGATTCACAGTCCTGTTTGGCACACCAAAAGAATTAAGACCTATTGTTTGTAATGACAACACTCCATCAATATCAAAAACAAATGCTTTTACTCTTACGAGACCTTCCTTAAAATTAGCCATTCATCGCTCTTTGTTATAGTAATTCATTATTGATCCGGTCATTTCATCATATATCCTCTGAAGTTCGGGTGAGAAAGATAATAATTCCAAATGTCTTTTAATTGTGTCATGATCATGTCTCACAGCAGGTCCTGTTTGAGAGTTTTCAGGTCCGATATCTATTGCTTTTGAAATAGTCTCATTAATTAATGGTACAAGCAGGTCAAAAGCAAAATCTGAATTTAATGCTATCTCCTTCCCCAGGGTAAGCATATGATTAGAAAAATTACAGGCAAATACAGCAGCCAGATGTAAAGCTTGTCTGTTTTTAGTATCGACAAGATACACTTTCCCTCCAACAGAATGCACAATACTTTTCAAAATTGAAGTGGACTTTTCGTCTGATGATTCAAGGAGAAAAGGAAGATTCTGAAAATTAACTTTTCTTTCCAATGAAAAGGTTTGTAGCGGGTAAAAAATGCCTTTATGTGCTAATTGATCAGGGAAAATATCTAAGCCAATACTACCTGCAGTATGAACTACCAGGGTTTCTGAACAGCAGGTTATCTTATCCAGTACAGTTTTTAGCCTGTGGTCAGGTACAGAAACAATTATTATATCCGTTGAATTGGGAAACTTAAGGTCAGAAGACCATAAGGCATTACATGAACCAGCAAGTGAAGGACCGTTTTTCTTCGATTCAGAAACAATCAACTCAATATTAAATCCAGCAGCATACATTTTCCTGCACAAAGCATCAGCTACCCTTCCTGCTCCAACAAAAGATATGTTATATTGACTCATTGCTGAATTTTTCTGAAATATACAAAATTGTCAGCACAAAATTTTTTAACTAACAGCAATCATAAAAACATATCATAAATCGCTTGAAAAACAATTATTTCTTTCCGTAAAGATCCAACGTGACATCAGTAACCTGAATCATATAAACTTTGTAAGGGCTGTACGAATAATTACTGGATTGGTACAGATAGTTGCACTCCCAGAAAACATCGCCGGACACAAGAAGAACATCTCCTGACTTATAGTCTTCAAATTTTGGAAACATCTCCTGCGGATTGCAGAAATTATATGTAGAATAGGGATCTTCTATTGTTGTAAAAGTGATACTTGTTCCTGTTTCATTATAATAAACTGTTGCCTGCCTGTTTTCAAGAGTAAACAGAACATCTTTACCGCAACCACAACGTACTTGTTTCTTACAACCTGAATATGAGAAAACGGGTGCAATAATTATTAGTACAACAAGTATTTTTCTTATGATGTGTCCTCTCATTTCAGATCTATCTTAGCATTTATTAGTACCAACGGCCAAATAAAACATTTATTTCATGCCTGGGCTGTGGGACCGCCAAAATTTAATGGCATTGCTGATCCTGACCCTTTCATTTCTTTGATTATCCCGTGAACAGCTTCATACTTGTCAATATTATCCTGAAGTGCAGCAACAAGTCTTTTTGCATGTTCAGGAGTAAGAATAATCCTCGATTTAACCTGTGCCTTAGGTATTCCTGGCATAATTCTGACAAAATCTACTACGAATTCAGAGGTTGAATGAGTTATAACTGCAAGGTTCGAATATGTTCCCTGGGCAACTTCTTCATTCAGCTCAATACTAATCTGTGTCGGGTTCTTGGGATCTGTCATAACTTATATAATTACACAATTTGAGTGGCTTCGGAATCAGCTTCCTGTTCTACACCTACAAGGTTATCATATTCTTCAAGCGAACCAACAATAATACCATTATACTGCCTCTGTCCTGTCCCTGCAGGAATAAGATGACCGACAATAACATTTTCCTTCAATCCTTCAAGCCTGTCTATCTTCCCTAATATTGCAGCTTCGTTCAGCACTTTTGTAGTCTCCTGAAATGAAGCAGCTGAGAAGAAACTATTAGTCTGTAGTGCCGCTCTTGTTATACCCTGTAACACCTGGCTTGAAGTTGCGGGGATTGCATCTCGTGCCTCTACAACTTTCATATCGCGTCGTTTCAGGACAGAATTGTCATCTCTGAGCTTTCGGGCTGAAATTATCATTCCCGGTCGTAATAATTGAGAATCACCAGCGTCAATAATAACTTTTTTCCCATAGATCCAGTCATTCTCATCCATGAAATCAAGTTTATCAACGATTTGTCTTTCAAGAAATTTAGTATCACCTGGATCAACAATCTCAACCTTGCGCATCATCTGGCGAACAATAATTTCAAAGTGTTTATCATTTATCTTCACTCCTTGCAAGCGATAAACCTCCTGAATTTCATTAACTATATATTCCTGAACCTTTGTCGGCCCTTTAATAGCCAATATATCGGCCGGAGTAATTGCCCCGTCTGAGAGAGGTATTCCAGCTTTTACATAATCGTTTTCCTGTACAAGTATCTGTTTTGAAAGTGGAACAAGGTATTTTTTTGTCTCATCAGTTTTTGACTTGATAGAAATCTCCCTGTTGCCTCTTTTTATCTTTCCGAATGTTACTTCTCCATCAATTTCTGAGACAACCGCCGGGTTAGATGGGTTACGTGCTTCAAAAAGTTCAGTAACACGTGGAAGGCCACCGGTTATATCGCCTGATTTTCCAATAGCCCGCGGTATTTTGGCAAGTACTTCACCAGCTTCAACCATCTTATCAGTATCAACAACCAGGTGAGATCCTACAGGAAGGTTATATACTCTGAGTTCTTCACCTTTCGGAGATAAAATTTTTATTGCAGGGTTCTTTGTCTTGTCCCTGCTCTCAGTAATAACTTTCTCTTTAAATCCGGTCTGCTCGTCAGACTCCTCACGGAATGTAATACCTTCTATAAGAAAATCGTATCCTATCTTTCCTGCCATTTCTGAAATAATAACAGCATTGAATGGATCCCATTCGCATATAAGTTTACCTTTTTCAATCTCCTGCCCAGGCTTTATATACAGTTTTGAGCCATAGGGAATTGTATGTGTTGTAAGAGCAATACTTGTTTTCTTATCAACTATCCTTAATTCGGCAAGACGTCCTATAACTATATCTATATCACCCTTTTCAGCATCCTTTTTAGGAACTGTTCTGATCTCTTCAATTTCAGCTATACCACCGTACCTGGCAATAATTCTTGATTCGGTAGTAATGTTCGATGCAGTACCTCCGACATGGAATGTACGAAGAGTAAGCTGAGTACCAGGCTCACCAATACTTTGAGCTGCAATAACACCAACTGCCTCACCTTTCTGAACCATAAGCCCATTAGCCAGGTTACGACCATAACATTTTGCGCATACTCCTCTTTTGGATTCGCAAGTAAGAACTGACCGTATCTCAACTTGCTCTATTGGAGAATCTTCAATTTTCCTGGCAAGATCTTCATAAAGTTCCTGTCCTGCTTCAACTATCAATTCGCCTGTAAGTGGGTGATAAACATTATGAACTGTTGTACGGCCGAGGATTCTTTCATACAGAGATTCAACAAATTCCTCATTTTTCTTGATGGCCGTAGCCACCAATCCTCTAAGTGTACCACAATCTTCTTCATTAATGATAACATCCTGTGAAACATCTACAAGACGACGAGTTAGATAACCGGCGTCTGCTGTTTTCAACGCAGTATCAGCAAGACCTTTACGTGCACCGTGGGTTGAGATAAAATATTCAAGAACGGATAAGCCTTCTTTAAAGTTCGACAGGATAGGGTTCTCTATGATCTCTGAACCTGTTGCACCTGATTTCTGAGGCTTGGCCATCAGACCCCTCATACCTGAAAGCTGACGTATTTGTTCCTTAGATCCCCTTGCACCTGAGTCGAGCATCATATAAACAGAGTTGAAACCCTGTTTGTCAGTTGAAAGCTGCTTCATCAGCGTTTGCGTAAGCTTCGCGTTAACATGTGTCCATATATCGATTATCTGATTATAACGCTCATTATTGGTTATGAAACCCATGCTGTAATTATTCAATACCTCTTCAACCTGCTCATATCCCTCTGCAACAAATTTTGTTTTTTCCTCAGGTATAATTACATCATCCAGATTAAATGATAAGCCACCTTTAAATGCAGAATAGAATCCCAGGTTCTTAATTGCATCAAGAAAATTAGCCGTTTTTGCAGTTCCTGCAAGTTTAAGAACTCGCCCGATTATATCCCTCAAAGATTTCTTTGTTAATATTTCATTAATATAGCCAACCTCCCTTGGAACATACTGATTGAAGATAACTCTTCCCACGGTTGTCTCAATAAGGTGGTTAATGAATTCCCCATCAACTATATCGTCGACTTTAACTTTTATAACTGCATGAAGGTCGACCTTTTTTTCATTATATGCTATATTAACCTCTTCCTTAGAATAAAAAATAAGACCTTCACCTTTTACCTTTTCAGTTTCGGTACTCTTTCTTCCTTTGGTTATATAGTAAAGTCCCAGGACCATATCCTGTGAAGGAACTGTGACAGGTGCTCCGTTGGCAGGGTTAAGAATATTATGCGAAGCTAGCATAAGCATCTGAGCTTCAAGGACTGCACCATTCCCAAGAGGAAGATGAACAGCCATTTGGTCACCGTCGAAGTCAGCGTTAAATGCAGTACATACCAAAGGATGGAGCTGAATTGCTTTTCCTTCAATAAGTTTTGGCTGAAAGGCCTGAATACCAAGCCTGTGAAGTGTAGGAGCACGGTTTAGAAGGACCGGGTGCCCTTTAAGCACGTTTTCAAGAATATCCCAAACAACAGGATCTTTCCTGTCAACAATTTTCTTCGCTGATTTAACTGTTTTAACTATTCCTCGTTCGATCAGTTTCCGGATAATAAATGGCTTATAAAGTTCTGCTGCCATATCCTTTGGTATACCGCATTCGTGCAGGCTAAGCTCCGGGCCAACAACAATAACTGAGCGGGCAGAATAATCAACTCGTTTACCAAGCAGGTTCTGACGAAAGCGTCCCTGCTTTCCTTTAAGACTATCGCTAAGTGACTTAAGAGGCCGGTTAGCATCTGTTTTTACTGCATTTGCTTTTCGTGAATTATCGAAAAGAGAATCAACCGCTTCCTGAAGCATACGTTTTTCATTACGAAGAATCACTTCGGGAGCTTTGATCTCAATAAGTCTTTTCAATCGGTTGTTCCTGATGATAACCCTTCTGTAAAGATCATTCAGGTCGCTGGTTGCAAATCGTCCGCCATCGAGAGGAACAAGAGGCCTCAATTCAGGTGGAATAACAGGAACAACCTTTATGATCATCCATTCAGGTTTATTAACCAGTTTGGAATCTCTGAAAGCCTCAACAACCTGAAGACGTTTAAGGGCTTCGTTTTTACGCTGTTGTGATGTTTCTGTATTCGCTCTATGACGAAGAGAATAGGACATTTCATCAAGATCAAGACGGCTGAGAAGTTGATAAAGAGCCTCAGCTCCCATATCTGCAATAAACTTATCAGGATGGTTATCTTCGAGGTATTGATTTTCTTTTGGAAGTGACTCAGTAATTTCAAGATATTCCTCCTCTGTCAGAAAATCGAGATACTTAACACCATCAACTGCCTTCACACCAGGATTGATTACGACATATCTCTCATAGTATATTATAGAATCAAGCTTTTTAGTCGGAAGTCCAAGCAGATATCCTATTTTATTAGGTAACGAACGAAAATACCAAATATGAGCAACAGGAACTACAAGAGAAATGTGTCCCATTCTTTCGCGACGAACCTTTTTCTCTGTAACCTCAACGCCGCAACGGTCGCAAACGATACCTTTATAACGGATTCTCTTGTATTTTCCGCAATGGCATTCGTAATCTTTTACAGGGCCAAAAATCCTTTCGCAAAACAATCCATCGCGTTCCGGTTTATAGGTACGGTAATTAATTGTTTCGGGTTTAAGTACTTCTCCACTTGAACGATCAAGTATCTCTTCAGGTGAAGCAAGACCTATTGAGATTTTTGAGTAACTGGTCTTTGTTTTGTTATCTCTTCTGAATGACATATGCTGTATTTTTTTTATACTAAAACTAAAAATTCAAAACCTTGCGAGATACTTAATCAAGTATTACGCTCAGTCCGAGACCTCTCAGTTCATGTAAAAGAACATTAAGTGATTCGGGTATACCTGGTAAAGGCATAGGTTCGCCTTTAACAATTGCCTCATATGCTTTGGCACGTCCAATGACATCATCAGATTTAATTGTAAGTATCTCCTGGAGAATATGGGCAGCACCAAATGCCTCGAGGGCCCAAACCTCCATCTCACCAAAACGTTGGCCTCCAAATTGAGCTTTACCACCTAATGGCTGTTGAGTAATTAACGAATAAGGTCCGATTGAACGGGCATGCATCTTATCGTCAACCATATGGCCAAGTTTAAGCATATAAATAACGCCAACAGTAGCCGGCTGGTCGAATCTTTCACCTGTACCACCATCATACAGATATGTTTTACCATACTTCGGCAGTATTGCCTCCTCAGTATAATCAGTGATCTGCTGAATAGTTGCACCATCGAAAATGGGTGTTGAGAACTGAAGTCCTAGTTTCTGACCAGCCCATCCTAAAACAGTTTCATATATCTGTCCAAGGTTCATCCTGGAAGGAACACCTAATGGGTTTAGAACTATATCGACAGGTGTACCATCTTCAAGGAAAGGCATATCCTCAGCCCTTACTATTCTGGCAACAATACCTTTATTCCCATGACGTCCGGCCATCTTATCGCCAACTTTAACCTTACGTTTTTTAGCTATGTATACTTTAGCAAGTCGAACAATACCTGCTGGCAGTTCATCACCAATTGTGATATTATATTTCTTACGCTTATAGACACCATCTATCTCCTTAAACTTAATAATATAGTTATGAAGGAGTTGTTTGATACTATCATTTTTCTTTTTATCTGTAGTCCACTTATTAGGATTAACATTCATGAAGTCAATCTCCTGAAGCTGTCTCAGAGTGAACTTACTACCTTTTGGAATGATATCAACATTAAGGTAATCCTTAACACCCTGTGATGTTTTACCATTAACCAGGATAAAAAGTTTATCAACAAGTCGTGCTTTCAGCTCATCGCTGTTTCTGCTAAATTCTGCTTCGATCTTATCGAGCAACGGTTTTTCAACTGCTTTGGTTTTTTTGTCTTTAACAGCTCGTGTGAACAGTTTTTTATTAATAACGACACCTTCGAGAGAAGGGCCTGCTTTCAAAGATGCATCTTTAACATCGCCTGCTTTATCACCGAAGATAGCACGAAGAAGTTTTTCTTCAGGCGAAGGATCTGATTCACCTTTTGGTGTAATCTTACCGATAAGAATATCGCCGGGTCTTATATGTGCTCCTATTCTGATAAGACCATTTTCGTCAAGATTTTTAGTAGCTTCCTCGCTAACATTTGGGATATCTGAAGTAAGCTCTTCCAGTCCACGTTTTGTATCACGTACTTCAAGCTGGTATTCATCAATATGTATAGATGTAAAGTAATCTTCCTGAACAACTTTTTCAGAGATTACAATAGCATCTTCAAAGTTATATCCTTTCCATGGCATGAAAGCCACTTTCAGGTTCCTTCCAAGAGCCAGTTCACCCTGCTTAGTACCATAACCTTCTGTAAGCACCTGTCCTTTAATAACTTTTTCACCTTTTTTTACAACAGGGATAAGGTTTATACATGTACTCTGGTTTGTTTTCCTGTACTTTGGAAGAGTATATCGTTTAATGTCATCATCAAAGCTTAAGAACTTCTCTTCATCGGTCCGTGTGTATCTGATAACTATTTCATCAGAATCAACGAATTCAACTACTCCATCGCCTTCTGCCACATATAGTATGCGGCTGTCTCTTATAACCTGTGCTTCAAGTCCTGTTCCAACAATAGGTGCTTCAGGATTTATAAGCGGGACTGCCTGACGCATCATGTTTGATCCCATGAGTGCTCTGTTAGCGTCATCGTGCTCGAGGAACGGAATGAGAGATGCAGCAATTGAGGCAATCTGATTTGGAGCAACGTCCATCAGGTCAACTTTACCAACTTCCTCAAACGGATAATCAGCTTCATACCTGCATTTTGCTCTTGAATTCTCGAAATGTCCGTCAGCAAGAAGCGGAGCATTTGCCTGGGCTATCATTTTTTCTTCTTCTTCTTCTGCACTCAACCACACAATACCCGTATCACTAAAATCGACCTTAGAATCGTTAACTTTAAGATATGGAGTTTCAATAAATCCCAGTTTATTAATTTTGGCATAAACACATAGTGATGATATAAGACCAATGTTTGGTCCTTCAGGTGTTTCGATGGGGCAAAGTCGTCCATAATGAGTATAGTGAACGTCCCTTACTTCAAATCCAGCTCTTTCGCGGGAAAGACCTCCTGGTCCAAGGGCTGACATACGACGCTTATGAGTCATTTCAGCAAGTGGATTAGTCTGATCCATGAACTGAGAAAGCTGGTTTGTCCCGAAGAATGAATTAATTACCGAAGAGAGTGTTTTTGAATTAATAAGGTCAACCGGTGTAAACACCTCATTATCCCTCACATTCATTCTCTCACGTATGGTACGAGCCATGCGTGCAAGACCAACTCCGAACTGAGCATGTAACTGCTCTCCAACTGTTCGAACCCTTCTGTTACTGAGGTGGTCTATATCGTCGATATCAGTTTTGGCGTTAATAAGCTCTATAAGGTACCCAATAATCTTAATTATATCCTCTCTGGTTAGAATCTTAACATTCATCTCAGTGTTAAGACCCAGTTTTGTATTTATCCTGTATCGCCCAACTTCACCAAGGTCATATCTTTTATCGGAGAAGAACAGCTTGTCAATAACATCGCGTGCTGTTGCTTCGTCGGGTGGTTCAGCGTTTCGAAGCTGACGATAAATATAGATAACTGCCTCTTTTTCAGAGTTACAGGGATCTTTCTGAAGTGTGTTATATATTATTGCGTAATCTGAAAGAGAAGCATTGTCTTTATGCAGAAGAATTGCCTTTGTACCTGAATCAACTATCATCTCGACATGTTCAGATTCGATAACCGTCTCCCTGTCGAGGATTACTTCATTTCTTTCAATTGAAACCACCTCACCTGTATCCTCGTCAACAAAGTCTTCGATCCAGGTCTTAAGTACCCTGGCTGCCAATTTACGTCCGACCAGTTTCTTAATATTTGTCTTAGATACTTTATGTTCTTCTGCAAGGTTAAAAATCTCGAGTATCTCCTTATCGCTCTCAAAACCAATAGCTCGTAGGAGTGTTGTTACCGGCAGTTTTTTCTTTCTGTCGATATAAGCATACATCACATTATTAATATCGGTAGTAAATTCGATCCAGGAACCTTTGAATGGAATTATTCTGGCCGAATAAAGCTTAGTTCCGTTAGCATGAATGCTTTGACCGAAAAAGACCCCTGGGGATCTGTGTAACTGGGAAACAACAACTCTTTCTGCACCATTAATAACGAATGTGGCACGGTCAGTCATGTATGGGACTGTTCCAAGGTATACATCCTGAATAACTGTATCAAAATCCTCATGTTCAGGGTCGGTACAGTAAAGTTTCAGTTTTGCTTTGAGAGGAACGCTGAAAGTAAGTCCGCGTTCGATACACTCTTCTATTGTATATCGTGGAGGGTCAATATAATAATCCAGAAATTCGAGAACGAAATTGTTCCTTGTATCAGTTATTGGGAAGTTTTCAGTAAAGACTTTAAAAAGTCCCTCTCTTTTCCTATTTTCGGGAGTTGTTCCAAGCTGAAAAAACTCACCGAAGGATTTTAACTGAATCTCCAGAAAATCAGGGTAATCAATCTGATTTTTTCTGGATGCGAAACTTATTCTTTCGGTATTTTTTGAGAACATTTATTAAAAGATTAAGTGAACTTATTATTTAAAGAACGAAAAGGCTTAGTCCCGCAAGACGGGACTAAACCTATAACCCATTATTCAGGTATAACTTATTTAAGTTCAACTTCAGCTCCTGCTTCAACTAATTGATTTTTAATAGCTTCCGCTTCATCTTTGGAAACACCTTCTTTAACTGGAGAGGGTGCAGCATCAACCACTGCTTTAGCCTCCTTCAGTCCAAGACCGGTTATATCCTTAACAAGTTTAACAATCTGTAATTTCTGACCGCCAGCTGCTTTGAGAATAATATCGAATGATGTTTTCTCTTCAACAACAGGTGCATCATTTCCGGCTGCAGGGCCTGCAACTGCAACAGCTGCTGCAGCAGGTTCAATACCATACTCATCTTTAAGTATTTTAGCCAGTTCGTTCACTTCTTTTACAGATAAGTTAACCAGTTCTTCTGCAAACTTCTTAAGATCTGCCATTTTTATCGATTTTTAATTTAATTATATTTTATTACTCTTCTCTTTGTGATAGTGTATCAAGAACACCATGAATTGTATTTCCACCTGATTGCAGGGCTGAAATAACGTTTTTGGCAGGTGACTGCAAAAGCATAATTATATCACCTATCAGTTCTTCTTTGGTTTTTACAGAGACAAGCTCATCAAGCATATTGTCTCCCACGTAAACTGATTCCTGAACGTATGCACCTTTAAGCACAGGTTTATCATGTTTCTTACGGAATTCCTTAATAAGTTTTGCAGGAACATTTCCCGAATGTGTAAACATGATGGACGTAGTCCCTTTCAGAACTGGATATAGTTCTTCGAAGTTTCCATTAGACTGCTCAAGCGCTCTTTGAAGGAGAGTGTTTTTTACAACAACAAGTTTAATATTGTTATTAAAACACTTTCTTCTAAGGTCACTTGTATCAGCGGCATTAAGTTGAGCAGTATCAGTCAGATAAAAGTGGCTGAACTCTTTCAATCTCTCAGCAAGGCTGTTTATAATAGCATTTTTTTCTTCCCGTCTCATTTTTTCTTTCAAGTTTTAACTTAACTAATTAATCATCAAGACCTTTAGGATCGATCTTAATGCCCTGGCTCATTGTGCTTGAGAGGAATACGCTACGAATGTAGGTTCCTTTAGCAGCAGCCGGTTTAAGCTTGTTTACAATTGAGATAAACTCTCTTGCATTCTCGACGATCTTTTGAGGCTCGAATGAGACTTTTCCAATTGAGGCATGAATGATTCCGCTTTTATCAACTTTGAAATCAATCTTCCCCTGCTTTACTTCCTTAACAGCCTTCCCAATTTCCATAGTAACTGTTCCACTTTTTGGGTTCGGCATTAGTCCACGTGGACCAAGTATCCGACCTAACTGACCGACCTTTCCCATTACAGATGGCATGGTTATTATAACATCCATATCTGTCCAACCTCCTTTGATCTTTTCAATAAAATCATCAAGACCTACGTAATCGGCTCCTGCTTCGTTTGCTTCAGCATCTTTATCGGGGGTACAGAGCACAAGTACACGTGTCTCTTTACCTGTTCCGTGGGGAAGTGAAACTACGCCGCGAACCATCTGATTGGATTTCCTTGGATCTATACCTAACCTTACATCTAAATCGATTGAAGCATCGAACTTGGTCTTGGTAATATCCTTAACCAGAGAAGAGGCTTCTTTCAATGTATAAAGTTTGTTCTTATCAAGTGTTTCAAGAGCAAACTTTTGGTTTTTGGTAAGTTTAGTCATTTTTTCTACAATTAATTATTTTACCGGGAATTCTCCTTTAACGGTAATTCCCATACTTCTGGCGGTACCAGCTACCATTCGCATAGCGGACTCAACTGTAAAACAGTTTAAGTCCTCCATCTTATCTTCAGCAATTGTTTTGACCTGGCCCCAGGAAAGGGAAGCTACTTTTTCTCTGTTAGGTTCCTGAGAACCTTTCTTAGTTTTTGCAACTTCAAGAAGCTGTACAGCAACCGGTGGTGTTTTAGTAACAAAATCAAATGATTTATCGCCATATACTGTTATAACAACCGGTATAACTTTTCCAGCTTTGTCCTGAGTCCTCGCATTAAATTGCTTACAGAAATCCATAATGTTTACACCTTTAGAACCTAAAGCAGGTCCTACAGGTGGAGATGGATTAGCTGCTCCGCCACGAATCTGTAACTTGATAATTCCAGCTACTTCTTTTGCCATAGTTTAAAATTTGCGTGTTTATTGCGAGAGCTTGATAGTTATTCAGGAAGCATTATGAATATTACAACTATCAATATCTTCTGTTAATTCTCTTTTTCTACCTGCATAAAACTAAGCTCAAGCGGGGTTTTTCTACCAAATATTTTAACCATCACTTTAAGCTTTTTCTTTTCATCATTCACCTCTTCAATTATTCCTGTAAAGCTGTTGAATGGACCATCTATCACTTTAACTGATTCTCCAACAAAGAAAGGAACATTTAATTCCTCATCGCTGGCATTTAGTTCATCAACTTTTCCGAGAATACGGTTAATTTCCGATTTTCTGAGTGGTACAGGTTCACCATCCTGAGAGCCAAGAAATCCTATAACATTTGGGATATTCCTTAACAAGTGAGGTATCTCTCCAACAAGTACAGCCTCAACAAGTATATATCCAGGAAAAAATGTTCTCTCCTTGCTTATTTTTTTGCCTGCTCTTATCTGGTAAACCTTTTCGGTCGGGATAAGAATCTGTGAGATATAGTCCTCAAGTTTAAGACGTGCAATCTCACTATCAATATACTCTTTAACTTTTTTCTCCTTTCCCCCGATAGCCCGAAGCACATACCACTTCTTAATATTCTCACTCATTGGAACCTTCTCTAGTTTAATATAACAAACTGTAAATGAATTCCATTGCTCTGCTAAATAAAAAATCCATTCCGGCAACTATAACCGCAATTATCAGCGTAGCCACCATAACTAAAACAGCACTGTTCTGAAGTTCGCTCCATGTTGGCCAGGTAACCTTGTGCACGAGTTCTGTGTATGATTCCTGAAAATATCCTTTTATATTCATATTACTAATAATTTTGCACGGGAGGAGAGACTCGAACTCCCGACACCTGGTTTTGGAGACCAGTGCTCTACCAACTGAGCTACACCCGTATATTGTATGGTACAGTCGCGACTGTACCATACAAATATATATCCAAAACTCTTATTCAACTATCTCAGTTATCTGTCCTGCGCCTACTGTTCTACCACCCTCACGGATAGCGAAACGTAAACCAACATTAATAGCAACAGGATAGATAAGTTCAACAGAAATTGTCACATTATCGCCTGGCATTACCATCTCTGTTCCTTCAGGAAGTGTAATCTCACCTGTTACATCAAGTGTTCTTACATAAAACTGAGGACGGTATTTATTATGGAATGGAGTATGACGGCCACCTTCTTCTTTCTTAAGAACATAGACCTCAGCTTTCACTTTGGTATGAGGTGTTATAGAACCTGGCTTAGCAAGAACCATTCCTCTTTTGATCTCTTTTTTATCAACGCCACGAAGCAGAAGACCTACGTTATCGCCGGCTTCTCCTCTGTCAAGAATCTTACGGAACATCTCAACACCAGTACAAACTGATTTGCGTTTATTGGCACCCAGTCCGATCAGTTCAAGTTCGTCACCTGTATTAACAATACCGGTTTCGATACGACCTGTTGCAACTGTACCACGACCTGTGATTGAAAATACGTCTTCAACAGGCATCAGGAATGGTTTCTCATTATCGCGGGGAGGTATGGGAATATATGAATCAACTGCATCCATAAGCTCCATAACCTTATCTTCCCATTTGGCTTCACCGTTCATTGCACCTAGTGCAGAACCACGAATAACGGGAGCGTTGTCACCATCAAACTTATAAAAGTTAAGCAGATCACGAACCTCCATTTCAACAAGTTCAAGAAGCTCCTCATCGTCAACCATATCAACCTTATTCATAAACACAAGCACTTGAGGAACGTTTACCTGATGTGCAAGCAGAATATGTTCACGTGTCTGTGGCATAGGGCCATCATCAGCAGCTACAACCAGAAT
>Ga0307377_10000070_pt1 | contig 147392 bp, 145 predicted proteins | sample TR3MG_FD_202535 | JGI IMG/M metagenome (GOLD analysis project Ga0307377, IMG submission 202535) | Soil microbial communities from Risofladan, Vaasa, Finland - TR-3 | ecosystem: Environmental > Terrestrial > Soil > Coastal area > Acid sulfate soil | place: Finland: Risofladan, Vaasa... | reverse complement strand
TTCCTTCACAGACTCGTCTGAGATTGCTTCCATCTACTCCTCGAAAGGTGGCGTCTACGGTGAGGGGGCCAGCGTTGTCCCCGTTTACATCGACGTGAAGAACCCCCTGGTCATCAAGTACGGGTCGATCACTCTCTACGACTTGTTGAACCTGCTCGGCTACTGGGACGGGACGGGCATCGGCCACGATGAGGTAACCAAGCTCCTCAACTACATCATCAAGCGAAAGAGGGTAGCTGATATGGGCGGATTCCTGGGCATCGCACCGAAAGTGCCGAAGGGGTATCACACGTTCGTGGGAATGCCTTCTTTCAACTTCCAGATCAAGCAAGAGGAGGACACCGACGCTTATGCGGATAATCCCATTGAGATTGAGGACGGTGGTCTTTTCAGCCAGCACACCAAGCTCGACACGTTTCGTGATCTATGGGATGAGTTGTCTCCTTGGAAGGGCGACTACGTGACGGACGATGACTCCGTCGACTTCCTCCGTCGCCTGTCGCTGCTCCTCAACGTCGACACTTATGCGCTGGTAGAGACGCCTGCCGTGAAGCGAGCCCTCCAGAAGTTGGGTTACGATGGCGTGAAGCACATGGACCTCTTCGGGGCCGAAGGCGCGGCGAAGAAGGCTCTCGGGAAAGACCTCGCAGACGTCGAAGGCATCCAAGAGGGTGAAGAGGATTACGACTGGGATGAAATGAACTATGCGTACGGGCACTGGACGTTGCGCCCGCTAGATCGTTCCCAGGTGTGGCCTCTCCTAAGTGACGAGCCGATGAAGGTCGCTGCCCGCGCTGCGGTTCGGGCGATCACCTCTGCTCTACGACTACTATCGTAGCCAGTGTCGTAGGCGGGTACGCCAGGGCTTGGGGTCGAAGCAGTTTTCGAGGATGAGATCCTCGAACCCGTGCGGTAGCGTAGAGAAGTCCGTGATGAACTTGGTCGGCATCATGGTGATGATCCCCTTGACCCTCGACGGGGATTCCTTGTCGCACCACTGGCGATGTTTTGCCATGACGATGTGGAACAGGATGTATGCGTTAGACTTCTGGATGTAGTGGTCGAGGTTGACCTTGACCTCGAAGCGGCGAAGCAGGCGGTGAGCGCGACGCTCAGCGTCCATCTCGCACTCCTGCATCGCTGTAACCAGTTCCGTTACCTTCTCGGGGGGAAGACGAGCCCGGCCAGCAAGCCACTCGTCGAAAACTGCGTAGGCTTCTTGGTAGACGCCGTCAGAGAACTTGCGCTCCTTCCACTGCTGGAAGTGACCGAACTCGTGAGCGAGAACCTCGATCCAGTTCTTGTTCGCGGTAGCCACCGTGAGGGAGCGCTCCTCGTCATCCCAGTACCCTGAATAGTCTTCGTGGTACTCGGTCGGGTACAGGTTGAGCGCGACTCCGTGTTTAACGCACTCCTTGACGATGTACCCGATGAAGTCTTGCATGTAGCAGCTACCCCTACGGGGAGGCTTTGGTCCCTTGAACAGACTGGACCCGGAACGTTGATCTGCGTCAGCGTTCCGGGTCCTTGTCTACTGTAGGTTGCTGTGCCCTAGGCTCCGGCCTGGGGCAACAGCGGTTGTCGCTACTGCGAGGAGAGCGCGTGCTCTGCCCAGAAGCCCTCGGACTCGACCTTCTCCTCAGCGGAGAGGGACTTGTCGCCGGGCTCACGGGGAGCCTGTCCACCACCAAAAGCGGTGTACAGCACGCACTTCTCGTCACCATCCGGTCCTGCGATGACCGTTACGGTCCGCGTGGGTCGCATGGGCTTGTCGATCATACGCGATGCGTACGGACGGTCACCACGCTTCGCGAGGAACACCTCGCTGTCGCGGAGCGGCTCATCACCCGCCGCCGGACCGTACAGCCCGCAGGGGACCGTACCGAGCGTCTCAGGCATCTCCACCGACTCGATGAAGAACCCGTCTCTGCTCGCGAAGGTCTCCTTGAGCCACTCGATCTGAGCCTTGCTCAGACCATGGTCGAGATGGCTCCCTGGGACGATCTTGAACGTCATGTCTTTTCACCTCCTTCCCGACCCTGGTTGGGTCAACAGACGAGCCTCGCTTGTGCGCCGGAGAGCATCACCGAGGGAACGTGTTTCTTCCTACTGTGGTAAGGACGAAGGGGGTTAGCCCTTACTGACAGATCCGGGATCTGCTATCAAAGAAAACATGCCCAGAACGTCATGGACCGAGGCCGAGATCGAATACCTAGCGCAGAATACGGAACCTCCAAGAGAGCCAAGCAAGATCACGAGCAAGATCCAGACGTTCAGGCTGGGTTGGACGCGGACCTGAATGATCTGGAGGATCTGATCGTTTTGTAGTTGACGGGCACCACACCGTGCTGCTACACATCCTAGTCGAGAGCCGCGCGGTTCGGGTTATCTGTCCAAAGAATCCCCCGTTCCAACTACTTGCTCTCTCTATCTCTTTTGCCAGGCCCCATACCGATGAACTTCCGCTCCTTGTCATCCCTCCTGCTGCTGTCGAGCCTTAGCTCGACGACGGAGGGGTGTGTCTAGGAACTGATCTCAGGCCAAGACGACACAAACCCCCTCCGGTGAGACCGCGAGGGGGTTTTTCTCTTTCTGGGAAGGGACGATCGCAATTCGCGAATTGAAGATGAGGACCAAGGCTCCCGAAAACGACCAGCCATCGTGACCACAACTGAATACGTACCACCACCTGTGCCGAGATGGCGGAATTGGCAGACGCGCTGGCTTCAAACCCCGGTGTCTTTTGACGTGGGGGTTCAAGTCCCCCTCTCGGTACCATGTGCCCCGGTGATGGAATTGCAGACATGCTGCCCTCAGAAGGCAGTGCTCGAAAGGGCGTGGGGGTTCAAGTCCCCCTCGGGGTACCAACTATGTGAGCGTGGCGGAATTGGCAGACGCAGCGGGTTTAAGTTCCGAAGGGGAAACCCACCTGGGGGTTCAAGTCCCCCCGCTTACACCAAGTATAGTTTTAGGTTTGCTCAAATGGTGGAACTGGTAGACACGCAACCTTGAGGTGGTTGTGCCCGAAAGGGCGTGCAGGTTCAAGTCCTGTTTTGAGTACCATGAAAGAGCAGAAGGTACTTGCTCTCTCTCTCTGGATGGGCCAGCCGATAGTTGGCGCCGGCACCCGATTGGAAATCGGGCTGACCTCGAAAGGGGTCGTGCGAGTTCGACCCTCGCTCCATCCGCCATTTTGGAAGGACCAGCCGATAGATGGCGCCGGCACCCGACTCGAAATCGGACTGACCTCGAAAGGGGTCGTGAGGGTTCGACCCCCTCTCCTTCCGCCACTATGGAAAGTAACCCAGGTCTGGTCCTGGCCTTGATTGCTAATCAAGTGGCACCTTCGGGTGTGCGGTTCGATCCCGCTGCTTTCCTCCATTCTCACCGTAGCCGCCATTTATGGAGGGTTGGCAGAGAGGCTGATTGCGACCGACTTGAAATCGGTTGTGCTTCGCGGCACCGGGGGTTCAAATCCCTCACCCTCCGCCATAGCGATCCGGGATGCGTAGCTGGCTCATCCAGCTACGCATCCCGTTTTGCGCTGTTGGTCACCGTTGCTTGCGGTAGTGCTTGACTACGTAGAGCACGTCGGCGGGGTAGACCGGTGGCTGCCACAGGTCGTTGTCGTCGTCGACTACGATTGGGTCGTTCTTTGCTTCACACGAGAGACAGACATCGGAATCGTTGTCGTCGTGATCGTGGTCTTTCCCACATTGTACGCAGTGGTCCTCGCAGTCGATCCTGTGGCAGCGCTTGCAGCGTCTCTTCAGATCAGCGAGGCGGAATACTTGGGTCATCGGAATCTTCTCTTTGCTTCTTGGTTGTTTTTGGTACTTGGGATTTTTTTACTGTGCGTTGCTGTCCCGCCCATTAGAGTGCGCTTTGTCCTCTCGACGTGCCTTCTGATCGGAGCGGTGACGACGTGACCTGGGGTCCGCACTACGACATCATCTATGCTGACCCTGCATGGCCAATGTACGGCGACCCGAACAAGGACGCTGCGGCAGGCAAGCACTACGACCTCATGTCGATGGAGTCGATCTGCGCACTGGACATGAAGGGCCTTCTACGTGACCCGAAGCGCGGAGCCTTCTTCGTCTGGGCAACGTGCCCGAGACTCGATCTTGCCTTCCAGGCCATAGCTGCTTGGGGCCTGTGCTACCGAGGTGTTGCCTTCAACTGGGTGAAGACGCGGCGGGACGGCGGTCTCATCCACGGGCAGGGTGTTCCGCCGACGGGGACGAAGCCGACATCGGAGCTTTGTCTCCTGGCGACGCCGCAGAAGAGGGGCCGCCCGTTCCCTCTGCTCGACGCTGCGGTACCACAGGTCGTGCCCCACCAGAGGCCAGGCAAGCATAGCAAGAAGCCGGCTATCGTCCGTGACCACATCGTCCGCCTCTTTGGCGACCGGCCTCGGATTGAGTTGTTCGCCCGCGAGTCGGCGCCGGGTTGGGCAGCGTGGGGACTGGAAGCTCCCGTGCTGGCGCACGCCGAGCCTGTTGCCCATCGCATGCAGAGAGTGAGGGACGAATAGTGAAGCTAATCACCACCGCAGGCGTGTACGAGGCCCCGTCTCTCTTTCGTTTGGTGCTTGAGGTACTCAAGCACCGCACGTGGCACCTCCTTCGTGGTGACGGCTGGGTAGATTGAGTCGCCTATCTGGAAGGATGTCGAAGTGAAACGCATTCGGCAGAAGCTCATGGCGGCGCCCGACGCCAACAGAAGAGGGCTGACAACAACCTCACGACGAGGTAGCGTTTCCTTGGGCTGTCTCCTCGCGGTGATTGATGCCTGTAACCAAACACCAAACCGCGAGCCCACGGCGGGCAGGAGCCGGAGCGGACGACCACCGCAGGTAGGCGAGGAAGGTGCGCCTACCATCGGTCCTATACCACCTACCGGGATAAGACATGAGCACCAAGATCGACTTCTACAATCCCAACCGCTTCTATGGCCTGGTCAAGGTCGTCGAGAGCATGAGGGGTAGAAGTGCTCCTATGGAGGAGTTCAAGAGACACCTCGCTGACCAAGTGCAGGAGCTTGAGGAGTTCTCTTCCGTCTTCCGTCAGGCACGGAGGGCGATGGTTGGCGAGAACAAGAGGAACTCGCTACGCAGGAACCGACCCGCCGGCATGATGGAAGCAGTCGATCCGTTTGAGGAAGCTGTCACCACGGACACCTTCATCGACGTGGGCTACGTCATCACGTCGTCCCTCCAGCGCCTGTACGATGAGATGCTGTCCCTGATGAACGACCTCACCCCGGGTGACTTCGTGCTCTCCAAGAGCCGTTACGACTCGATGCGCGACGGCAAGGACGTCCAGAACCTCCACTTCGAGATGCAGCTCAACGCGCCCACGCTCTCCCGCAACATCGGGGCGCTCATCTCGTTGAGGGACGCCGACATCTACTTGACCAAGATGGCAGAGGACATTCAGCACAGCCTGGAGAGCTACCACAAGAAGCTGATCCATCGGCACACGGTGGAAGGGTTGCAAATCCACCGCGACCCGATCATCACCGACATCGCGATGGCTGTGTACAGCAACATCGACGCCGATGGTGAGATTCAGGACGGCAAGAATCCTGATGAGCTTTCCGCCTACTCGCTGAGCAAGGCGAAGCTGGTTGCGTCCTTCGTCAAGAACTCGAACGCGGCATCGCTCCTCTACGCCCCAGACACGCTCATCAAGTTCACGACCGTCTACCTCGGCATGATGCGTTCCTCAGTGAAGTCTTTGCAGGCAGGCTTCTCGGACGCCACCCGGATGGCGATGTCGTACCTGGACGGGCAGCTAGCTCGTAGGCAGGATGTGGGGTCGATCGACGTCGCCCTGCAAGCGATCGAGGATCTCAACCCAGCCGACGTAGTGAGCCGTGACAAGGAACGGATGATGACGCGCGAGGAGCGCTTCGCTCTTGCGTTTCAGAACGAGACCCTCGAAGCCATTGTGGACCACCTTGTCGACAACATGGTGAGTGTCGATGACCTCGTCAACTACGTCCTCAACCGCAAAGCAGAGCTGCGCAAGTTCTTCCACGAGGAGAACTCGTTCTACGTGTGCTCGATCAGTGCGGGCAACCCCTTCGGTGGCGAGGCACCCGGCGCCCTCAAGGTCACTCCGGGACAGCGCCCCCTCGCAACCCTCGACGAGATCAGGGGCAGCGGCTTCGATGAGGTCAAGGATTTCATCCAGTCCATCGAGGAGACCAACAAGTTCCACAATCTGTTCTTGGCGACCTCGCCGAGCAAGACAGCGGACAAGGCCAACGTGTTGCTTGTGGGTCCTCCGGGATCGGGTAAGTCGGAGATTCTCCGCGCCGTGGGTGGCGACAAGGATTCGATCGGCGTGTTCGCTCAGGGTTCGGACTTCCTTACCTGCTGGAAGGGAGAGGCTGAGAAGAACCCCAAGCGTCTGTTCGAGGCGGGTCTTCGTCTCAGCAAGGAAGCGAAGCGTCGCGTTCACTTCCTCATCGATGAGATCGACTCCGTTCTCAATGACGACCGCGACTTCAGCAGCACGAACCTGACGCTGGAATTCCAGATCCTCATGGATGGCGTCGTCCAGTACCCGAACTTGTCGGTGTGGGGAGCGACCAACTTCCCGCAGCGCATCCCGCACGCGATGCTCCGCCGATTCAACAAGGTGGTCATCGTCGGCGAGCTGACGCAGGCAGATCGGGTGAAGCTGCTCAAGCAGTTTGTCGAGGGCTACCTTCCTACCAACATCAAGCACGATGCCTGGGAAGAAGCGGCACAGAAGCTCGAAGGCGCCGTGGGTGACATCATCCGTAAGGTTGGTGACCACATCTGGCGAGACAAGCTCGGTACGTTCGTGCGCATGCACCCCAAGGTCGCCGAGGAAGTCGTCACGAGCTTGACGGAGGAGACAGGACGATTCGATCTCACGGAGTTCACAGCGGAGGACAAGGCCAAGCTCAAGAAGCGCCTTGCACCGCATGCAACCGTGACCTCACTGGACTTGTCCAACGCGGTGGATCACCTCGTCGGCAACCTCGCCATCCGTCAGGAGATCCAGACGGCGGTTCAGACCTACGAGTCGGCGCACAAGCTCACGGCCAACCTGAACAGCACGGGACAGAAGAAGACCTCATCGAAGCGCCCTGACGCGAAGAAGAGCATGGAATTCCCCATCCCGGACGAGGTGCGCGCTCCTGCCGTTATGGATTGATGGCGTAGCGTGTGTTCGTGATCTGCGGAGGACCGGTATGAGTATCTCCCCGTGGTGAAACGATGACTACCGAGCCAAGCAGTGCGCGGCCCATACACGAGCAGGTTGCTGTCGGCAGGGGCAAGAAAGTAGCATCGGCTGATGACACCGTTACCTTCCTCCAAAGCAAGACAGAGAAGAAGCTCCGTAAGCTCCAGGCGAAGGCCCACAAGAAGCGGCACCCTTTCGTCGTCAACGCCCCTGGCGGCATCAAGCACTTAATCACGCCCGGCCTGATACGGGCTGAGATCGAACGAAGAGGGCTGCCCGTATGATACGCTGATCCATGACATTGGATCCACGTAAGTGCCCGGATCTTATGGCGATGAAAAAAAGATCAAGAAATTGCGAAGAAGCCGGTTGACTTCCCCGTCTGCTTTGCACTACCTATAGAAGACCAACGCGCACCTTGCGCACCGAGGCTCGATTTCGATGTTCACCATGACCCCACCTACAAAGCCGTCGCCAGTGAAGCTCTCTGCTTCCCCGTGCCTCGGTGTGGGCCAGTCAGGTAGGCCGCTTGCTTCGGGAGCAAGAAAACGGGGGTTCGATTCCCTCCACCGAGACCAAAAATCAGCAGAGAGCTTCATCTGCGCCAAGCGCACCTCGATTTTCGGGACGACCGCGATCAATGCGAATGATCGTCGCGTTGAAGCCGGTACTGGCTGACCATCTTTTCTGACGCCCAGGTTCACTTGAACCCCCTTGGCCGTCAGACGGTCGAGGGGGTTCAAACGTTCTGGGAAGGTTCATTTGGTGCGTTGGTCTAGTTCGGTTTAGGACGCCTCCCTGTCACGGAGGAGATCACGGGTTCAAATCCCGTACGTGCCGCCATCACCACCTACCCAAAAAGGAGGAAAGCATTGGGCTCCCAGGTGGAAGCCCTGGAAAACAGGAAGTGGGTGTGACCCTCCCCACACCAGGCAAGAAGTAGGGTCATTTTGGGGTCGTAGTTTACGTGGCGAAAACGCCGCCCTTGCAAGGCGAAGTAGGGACTTCGATCTGTCCCCGACTCCACCAAAGGGAACGCCGTCTTTGTCTGGCGTGGCTGCTCGGAGAGACGGGCGACAATACGGGGATGTAGCTCAGTTGGGAGAGCGTCTCGATGGCATCGAGAAGGTCGCAGGATCATAGCCTGTCATCTCCACCACGACCGAGAGTAGCTCAGCTTGGCAGAGCACTGCGCTGGGGGTGCAGGGGCCGCAGGTTCAAATCCTGCCTCTCGGACCACGGAAGCAGAAGGTAGGGACGACCTTGGACAGTCCACAACATGACGACCGTCGATAGCAAAAACTGGCTTTGCACCTGACTCTTACTCAGACTGAATGGGGGTTCGATTCCCCCTCGACGGACCACAAAGGAAGGAGAACATCATGAGCACCACGGAGATCCGCCTCAAACGCAAGACCGCCACGACTGTGGGTCGGTAGCTCAGGCGGTAGCAGCATTCGACTTTTAATCGATCGGTCGCGGGTTCGAGCCCCGCCCGACCCACCACCCTACGCCGCCATAGCTCAGTTGGAAGAGTGCGTCCTTGGTAAGGACGAGGTCGCGGGTTCAACCCCCGCTGGCGGCTCCAGTGCGCCCGGATAGCTCAGTCGGCAGAGCGCTTGTTTCGTAATCAGGAGGCCGTGGGTTCAACTCCCGCTCCGGGCTCCAGCAGGAAAGAGAGAAGGTGATCGACATGGAAGACAGCGACATTACCGGCGACCGCCGGTACTCAAGTGGTTAAGAGGCGCTCCTGATAAGGGCGTATGCGGAAGTTCGATCCTTCCCCGGCGGACCACAAATGCGGATGTAGCTCAGTGGTAGAGCACTACGTTGCCAACGTGAAGGTCGAGGGTTCAAATCCCTTCATCCGCTCCACAGTCCACGCCTCGGGGACAGGTCCGAGGCAGCACTTGCCTGAATAGCTCAGTTGGAAGAGCGGCGGTGTCACATACCGCAGGTCGTCGGTTCGAGCCCGGCTTCAGGTACCACAGCTAAGGTAAAAACTTTTACCTTAACAACAAGGAAAGGAAGGAGGACGAGATGGAACCTGAAGAAGCAGAAGAACGCACGCGAAATCCACGCACATGCTCTCGTCCTCTAGTGGCCTAGGAGACCCGGTTTTCACTCGGGCAACACGGGTTCAAATCCCGTCGAGAGCACCATACGCTCCTATCGTCTAGCTGGCCAAGGACACCGCCCTCTCACGGCGGCAACGGGGGTTCAAATCCCCCTGGGAGCACCATGCACAGGAGTTCGAAGACCTATCAGGACGTAGTAGGCACTGATCAGGCATAGCTGAGAGGCGTAGCACCGGGCCGTTAACCCGGGGACGGGGGTTCAAATCCCTCTGCCTGAGCCATCGCGGGGACGGTGCTGGAAGCCCTATCGAAAGCTAGGGCACTGAACTTGGGCTCATAACCCGAGCGACGGAGGTTCGATTCCTCCTCCCGCAACCATTTGAGAGCCGAACGCACCAGGGTTATCCAGGTAAAGATTTCCCCCTGAAGCACCTCACTTGCTCTCGCCTTTTCTAACAAACAGGGCCATGATTGCCCTACAGAGGAGAATGCCATGACGTACGCACAGCACTTCAACACGAAGAAGACCTCGCAGCGGGAGAAGATCCCCGGCTCGACGCAGGTCAAGAACAACGCTGGTGGTTTCGTGTTCGCCGTTGACGACTGGACGCGGTTCGACCGCTTCCTGATCCTCGGTGCCGAGGCGGGTACGTACTACGCTTCCGAGCGCAAGCTGACCATCGAGAACGCCGAGTGCGTGATCCGCTGCATCAAGGCCGATGGTGCTCGTGCCGTGGCTCGCATCGTCGAGGTGTCGGAGCAGGGCCTCGCGCCCAAGAACGACCCGGCCATCTTCGCGTTGGCGTTGGCCATGAAGCAGGGCGACCTCGACACCCGTCGGGCTGCTAAGGACGCCGTGCCCAAGGTCTGCCGTATCGGTACGCACATCTTCCAGTTCGCGGAAGCCTGCCAGGCTCTCGGCGGCTGGGGTCGCATCACGGCGAAGGCCGTGGCGTCGTACTACAACGCGAAGTCGCCCGACCGTCTGGCGCTCGACCTCTTCAAGTACCAGTCCCGCGAGGGCTGGACCCACAAGGACTTGCTCGCCAAGTCTCACATGGGTGCGAAGAAGGGCACGGCGCCCGCGACCAAGGGTCACGAGACCTTGTTCCGGTACCTCATCGCTGACGGCAAGCTCGCTCAGCGCAAGGTGACCCGGACGACGAAGGACGGCACCGTGCTGTCTGAGGGGACCTACAAGCGGCTCTACAAGCGCGACCTGCCCCGGCTGGTCGAGGGCGTGGAGAAGGCACGAGAGGCGACCTCAGCGCGCGACACGGCCAAGCTGATCGTCGAGTACGGTCTGCCCCGTGAGTGCGTGAAGACGGAGCACCTCAACGACCTCGCGGTCTGGGAGGCGCTGCTCATGGCTGGCAAGGGCATGCCCGTGACGGCCATGATTCGGAACCTCGGCAAGATGTCGAGCATCGGGCTCACCAAGCCCCTGTCGGATGCTTCCAAGTTCGTGACCGCACGCCTGTGCGACGCGAACGAGTTGGCGAGGGCACGGGTCCACCCGATGGCTATCTTGATGGCGCTCCGAACCTATGAGCAGGGTCACGGTCACAAGGGCAAGCTGGTCTGGACGGCTGACAGGAACATTGTGTCCGCACTGGACAAGGCGTTCTACCTGGCGTTCAAGGCAGTCGAGCCCACGAACCAGAACTGGCTGCTCGCACTCGACGTGTCGGGCTCCATGGGAGCACAGATCCTGGGTTCGCCCTTGTCTGCCCGTGAAGCATCGGCTGCCATGGCCCTCGTGACCATGAACGTCGAGCCGGCACACCACGTCATCGGATTCACGGGAGGCCCGGGCCGCTCACAGTGGGGTCCGCGCTTTGGAGCAGGGGTCAGCGAGTTGAAGCTCCACGACCGCATGTCACTGACGGACGCTGTCCGCTCGGTGTCCGGTCTGCCCTTCGGCGGAACCGACTGCGCTCTTCCGATGACGTACGCAACCGAGAAGAAGCTGGAAGTGGACACCTTCGTGGTGATCACCGACAACGAGACCTGGGCAGGAAACATTCACCCGGTGCAGGCACTCCGCCAGTACCGGCAGACGATGGGACGGGCAGCGAAGCTCATCGTCATGGGCATGACCTCGACGGGATTCAGCATCGCTGATCCCAGCGATGCAGGGATGCTCGATGTTGTCGGCTTCTCTGCCGACACGCCCCAGGTCATGGCCTCGTTCGCGCGAGGCTGACCGACTGAATAGGTGACGGGCTTCGCTCGTCGGAGCCCGTCACCTAACCTTCTAACGATTTCACAGAGGTTTGTGAGCCGACAGCTTAGGGTTACCCAAAGGTCACTGGGGGTCGCAGGTTCAAATCCTGCCATGGCAGTAATGCCGTGTGGCGCAGTCCGGCAGCGCACCAGTTTAGCGTCCCCTTCGCGACTACTTGCTCACTATTTCTTTGACGAGCCGACAGATACTGGATTATCGAATCATACTCGCGTGGTTGGGGGTTCGAGTCCCTCTCCGGCAACCAGATGCCGGATAGCTCAATCGGTAGAGCGCGTAAAACATCCAGGTCACCTACTTGCTCGTCGCTTTTCTTCATGCGCCCGTAGCTCAGTTGGACAGAGCGCTGGTCTACGAAACCAGAGGCCGCAGGTTCGACCCCTGCCGGACGCACCACACTTTGATTCTGAAAGGTTTGAGAGCCGAAGCACTGAGGGTTATCTGCATTCCAAGCCGTTGGTCGCGGGTTCGAGTCCCGTCGTCCCCACTTTTGGGGGCGTAGCTCAGTTGGTAGAGCAACGTTAAAATCTCCCTCGCCGCACTCCTTGCTCTCAGCTTGTTCGCGAGCCGAACGCCGAACGTGGGTTATCAAATGGTTGACACACCCCACACTGGCATCATCTTGCTCGCTCTTTGCGTCCATAGCTCAGTTGGTAGAGCGCTACCTTGACATGGTATAGGTCGCAGGTTCAAATCCTGCTGGACGCACCATATCCTAAGTCAGAGCGTCTGTAGCTCAGCGGTAGAGCGGTCGGCTCATAACCGAATGCGCGTCGGTTCAAATCCGGCCAGACGCACCATGCAGGTGTAGCTCAGTTGGTAGAGCGCCGTCCTTCCAAGTCGGATGTCGTGGGTTCAAATCCCATCGCCTGCTCCAAAGATAGACAAGAAAGGGTGTTGCTCCTGCCCTCGAAAGGAGCGATGATGCGTGCGTAGCTCAGTTGGATAGAGCGCGACTTTCCGAAGGTTGAGGCCGCAGGTTCAAGTCCTGCCGTGCGCGCCACAAAGGACCGTGATGAGTGACCTGAAAAACGTAGACATCTGGGAAGCACCTCATGTGTGTCGGGCGCGGGACGGCGGTCCAGTTGGTGCTCGGTTCGAGCCTTGCGGCGACGGGGAGCAGGAAGTCCTCTACCCGTGTGCGTCTCCCGGCGTCTGTCCCCACAGGAGCTTCGAGCGAAGACCTCTGACCGTTGTCGGTCAGGGTATGCGCTCGTAGCTCAGTTGGATAGAGCACCGGCCTTCTAAGCTGGGGGTCGAAGGTTCAAGCCCTTCCGAGCGCACCATCATCATGCATCATGCTCCTATAGCTCAGGTGGATAGAGCGTCAATTTCCTAAATTGAAGGCCACATGTTCGAGTCATGTTGGGAGCGCCACCGCATCTGTCAGTAACCGGCGACACCCGTCGTCTCACACCCTGAAGGAGAGGGGTACAGCTATGACCAACGTGAACGCACAGGTACTTGTCCTCAACCGTGGCTACCAGCCGGTAGCAGTCACGGGGGTGGAGCGTGCATTCGGTCTACTGTACTCCGGAGCCGCTCGCGCCCTCGACGACCAGTACCAGACCTTCGACTATGATTCCTGGTCGGCTCTCGCGGCAGACCACGGCGACGACGTCATCAGCACCGTGAAGTCGGTGTTGAAGATCCCCCGTGTCCTCGTGCTCCAGACCTTCGACAAGATCCCCCGGAACAAGATCCGGTTCAGTCGTCAGAACATCTACGCCCGTGACGATTTCACTTGTCAGTACTGCGCAAAGGAGTTCGCGCGGTCGAAGCTCAACCTCGACCATGTGGTGCCTAAGACGCAGGGTGGTAGGACGCGGTGGGAGAACATCGTGTGTTCCTGCATCGACTGCAACCTGAAGAAGGGTGGACGTACTCCCCGCGAGGCGCGCATGAAGCTCCTGCGTGAGCCCGTGCGTCCCAAGTGGAGCGGTGTCTTGCCTCGCAAGGGCAGGGTGCCCTACAAGGAGTGGATGCCCTTCGTCGATCCGGCTTCGGCTGCGTACTGGAACACCGAGCTGGAAGACTGAGAAAAGGCCCTGGGCAACCAGGGCCTTTTCCTTTAAGGTCAGTCATGGCCGACACCCGTGACGACGAGAGCCTTCTTTCCTTCGCTGTCGCAAACGCTGGACAGAGGTCTACTGACCGCGCTCCGCTCTGGTCGCATGTGGCGACCTTGTTTGGCCTGGGGTCCACCTCAGCAACGCTGCTGTGTGTCCGCTTCGGACTCGATCCACACAAGGAAGTAGGCGGGTGCTCCGACTGTGGTCATCCGCAGACCACCATCTGTGAGTGCAACGCTAAGGACTACGGTCTTTAGTGAAGCACCACCTCGTAGGCCGACGTGTCGGAATCCCGCATCGGTACCTTGGGTGGATCTTGACAGGCCGGATCATCAACCAACGCACCGAACACGGCACCGACATCTTCCTCGTCAAGAGGGACAAAACGGGTCGAGAGTCCTGGCAGTTGCGGGGCTACTTCTCGGTCATCGACGAGGTAAGCGTGTCATGACTCCGCCAATAGACAACCGCTTCCAGAACCAGCGCTGGCCTGTACGCTTGTGGCGACGACGCTACCTGCTCTTGGTCCCATGGCACGCGGTGGGGTACTGGCGCGGTATGCTGGGGAAGAAGATGCTGCCCGGTGACCCGCTCAGCCTGGACTACAGGTTCCGTAACGCCTGGGGTATCGCCATGGGTATGGCCCACGTCAAGATGAAGTGGCACTACACGATGAAAGAGACGATGGCGTTCCTGGAGAAGCGCCGATCCCAGAAAAAGTGATCCCGGATCTGCATTTTCCAGTTGCGTTCTGAATCTGACTTCGCATACTATCGTCAGGAGTCGTGAGCACCACCAACTGGGTGCCCGACCAAAACCCAGAAGAAGCACGCCATGAAGACTGCAACCAACATCACCAAGACGACTTGTCCCGCTGCGAAGCAGGGTGCCGTGATGTTTATGCAGCATTATTGGCGCCCCTTCGGCCAACGCAAGCATCCGCGCGGCTGAAGGGGTATAGCTCAACTGGTAGAGCACCGGTCTCCAAAACCGAAGGCTTCGAGTTCGACTCTCGATGCCCCTGCCACACCCCGCGCGTGATGCTTCGTCACCTCGATGCGGGATCATCTAATGGTAGGATACTGGTTTTTGATACCGGCCATGCAGGTTCAAGTCCTGCTCCCGCAGCCAGTTAGAAGCTCAAGACGATGCCACTCAATGTAGTGGAAGCGTCGATTGGCAGACGTCACCGGCTGTAACCCGGCAGGCCCATGTGGTTGGGGGTTCGAGTCCCTCCCACTACACCACCCATCCCGCTCGGTAAGAATCGAGCATCGTGTTCCAAACCTCCACCCAAACCCATCCCGCTCGGTAAGAATCGAGCATCGTGTTCCAAACCTCCACCCAAACCTCCTGTACGGAAGAAAGTAACGACGAGAAGTAGAGAGCTGTATGGTGGCTGTGGCCGAGTGGTTTTAGGCACTAGACTGTGACTCTGGGTACGCGAGTTCAATTCTCGTCGGTCACCCCAATCGCTCTTTGCTTCAACTTTTGATGGGGTATAGCTCAGATGGAAGAGCGCCAGATTCTGATTCTGGATGTCGTCGGTTCGATCCCGACTGCCCCTGCCAACAACACGAGCCGAAAGGTGGTGCAGAGAGCCCAAATTTCCACACCGCACACAACCGGGTTACCGCTCTTTACCCCCGGCACCAATTACTTGCTCGTGTCATGTTTCTGGCGACGTAGCTCAGCGCGGTAGAGCGCCGGTCTGCAAAACCGTAGGTCATCGGTTCAACCCCGATCGTCGCCTCCATCCCCCGACCGAAGCTCCTCTGACGGAGCCTAGACTCGGGTTTTGCTTCGGTAGCTGAGGTGGTTTAGCACTGGGCTGAAAATTCAGGGACGCCGGTTCGAGTCCGGCCCGAAGCACCAACCGAAGCCGGCTTCACGCGCATGGGGTATCCACCCCGTGGTCAGGCGGGGCCGGTTAGGACTTACGCAGCGTAGCTCAGTAGGTAGAGCAAACCCCTCATAAGGGTTGGGTCGGCGGTTCGAGCCCGCCCGTTGCGACCACAATCCAAAGCTCAGTCTCATGGTCCACACCACTCTACAGTGGAGGTAGTCATGAGACTGAGCTTTGAACTTTTGGAGGACGGGCGCGTGTGCATCATCTACGGTGATGGGACCGTCGAGGTCGTGTCAAGCCTCAATTTCGAGGTCAACGTTGACGATAAGGATGTGACTGTCAACAGTGTGCCACACATGAATGGCATCGCTGCTGAGGTGGTCGTCAACGCCCTGGCGCTCGTCACGGTGGCCTGGACGGTCACCACGATCGTTCGTCTTGTGCTGGGGTGATCCCTAGACGGGATCTCCCTCAGCGGATTTAGCCCACGCTGCAATCATCTCAGCCACGTCTAGGACATCGGTGACCTCTTGGTCCGGGTCTACGTAGTCCTCGACGGGGCGGCCCTCCCCGCTGATGCCTCCCCTCGGAGGCTCGAAGCGGTTTAGGAAGCGGCGCACTTCCATGAGGATGCTCTCGGACAGCACAGGGGCACAAGGGTCGTCCATGATGGCCTGGAGGAGCCGCACCGGATCAGGTACGTCTTCTGCTTCTAGCCAGCAGGTCTTATCCGCAGCCTCAGCGATGAGCTTGCACAGTGGGTGGTTGCAACGCTTCATGCTCAAGGGTGTGTCCGCTCCGCGCTTTCGGAGTAGGATCGACTATGTGCTGTTTTCCCCTTTGTTGACGTAGGCTTACGACAGACTTGTGAACTGTGGCTTGACTAACGACACCTAAGACGCCAACCTAGCGGGGTGACAGGCAAAGCCATCCTATCCAACTATCTGTGGATCCCTAAGCGACATGTCGCTGGCACCCCTTCGGAGTTCGCTCCGGAATGGGAGTACAGCATCGAGCTACTGCGTACGCCCGAGGGTCGCATCATGCAGCAGCAGATCGCTGCAATGCGTGAGCAGCTTGGTGGCGGGCTCGACACCGACGACATGTTGAAGGACCTCACAACCCAGGATCACATGGTGATCAAGAACTGGACTGAGGTCGGGGACAAGTGGTGGGCGCTCTGCCTGGGCGACTTGAAGAAAACCAGAGCCCTGGTCAAAAGGCTCGGTCTGACCCTTGTGGACCGTCGTGTGGACGTTCCCTGGGATCCCAAGGTCGCGAACGCCCTGAAGCTCCTGATGACGCCCAGGGACTACCAGAACGATGCCATCGCGCAGTGGTTCAAGGCCGGACACGGGATCCTCAAGGCGGCTCCAGCGTTCGGCAAGGCACAGCCTCTTGATGAGGTCGTCCTGACGCCTAGCGGCTGGCACGCCATCGGCTCCCTCAAGGTCGGCGACTCGGTTATTGGATCGAATGGGAAACCTTGCAGAGTCACGGGCGTGTTCCCACAGGGTGAAAGACCCGTCCGCTTGGTGCGCTTCTCAGACGGAGCCAGCGTGCGGGCAGACGCCGATCACTTATGGTCGGTAACGAATGACTGGGATAAGCGACGAGGAAGGCCCCAACGTGTGCTTACGACCCAGCAGGTACAGGACACCCTTCGGGAACCCTGCGGTCAAGCACGATGGCGTGTCCCCTTGGTCGAGGTTCAGGGAGAAGAGGCAGACCTTCCGCTGGACCCGTATGTTCTTGGAGTTCTACTCGGGGACGGATGCCTCGCGGAGTACCTAGCTTCTCCGACGTTTACGACTGTAGACGAGGAGATCGTCCAAGCAGTAAGTGCCGGCCTCCCCGAGGGATTCCGTTGTAGCCCCATAAAGGGCGACCGGGCTCCCTCCTATCGAATCTCAAGGGAGACCGGCAGCTTCGACGAGAGGAAGTCTTCCGTAAAGGAAGCACTCAAAGACCTTGGTCTTTGGGGATGTCTATCGAACTCAAAATTCATCCCCATCCTCTACATGGCTTCTAGCGTCGAGCAGCGGAGAGCGTTGTTGTGCGGGATCATGGACACAGACGGGTGGACTCGCGGGTCGCAACTGACGACGGTGAGTGAGCGGCTAGCGCTCGACACGGTCCATCTTGTCCGCTCGCTCGGAGGTACCGCCCGCCTGTCACAGAAGAAGACCTCTTACGTCTACAAGGGAGAGCGACGTACTGGGCAAGTCGCTTACAACGTAACCGTGAAACTTCCTTTCACACCCTTCACGTTGACAAGGAAGCGCGCCGTGTACGAGCGTCGACCGCGCACCCTGCCATGCCGCAGGGTGGTGGAGGTTGAGGACGTAGGCACGGCTGAGTGCGTCTGCATCTCGGTGGACGCGCCAGATAATCTGTACGTCACCAAGGACTACGTAGTCACGCACAACACCTTCGTGATGATAGACCTCATCATGGCGCTCAAGCAACGCACCATCGTGCTGGTCCACACAGACGCCTTGGCGGAGCAGTTCCTCACGCGGTTCCGCTACGGGTCCCCCCTGAACGCGGACGAAGAGGACACCGAGTACGCCCCCGTGACCAACTGCCTGGAGGTCGAGGAGAAGCTCGGCATCGAGATCGTAGGGCGCTACAGGGGGCCTGAGAACCTGTACCCCGTCACGGTAGCGACCTGGCAGTCGTTCATCTCTCACGGCGGACGTAAGGCACTCAAGGAGGTGGGCAAGGAGTTCGGCCACCTGCTTTGTGACGAGGCCCACGTATTCGCCGCACCGCAGGCAGCCTCCGTCGTCAACGGCTTCCACGCGAAGCGGCGCGGAGGAGCCACCGCTACCCCCAAGCGTAAGGACATGCTTGACGTAGCGCTATTCGACATCGTTGGCCCCATCACCGCGCACGGCAAGGCGCGGCAGCTTGGGGTGGTCGCGTACATGATCCAGACCGGGATCCACTACAAGGGGTCTAGCTTCCAGCGCAAGAGCGAGTGGCCCCACATGCTCAACTTCCTCTGCCGACAGGCAGACCGCAACGACCTCATCATGCGTTGGGCGGAGCAAGACATCAAGGATGGTCGTAACCTATTGATCCTCTCCGACCGCGTGAACTGGTGTGTCGAGCAGGCGGAGTACATCCGGGATGAGTTGGGAGTGCCCGCTGCTGCCGTAACTGGCGGTATGCCTACGGCGAAGCGTAACAAGATCATCAACGAGATGGGCGAGGGTCGCCTTCGCGTGATCTGCGCGACCCAGGTGTTCAAGCTGGGTGTGGACATCCCCGTTCTCGACACGCTCTACGCAACGTGCCCGATGAACAACGCTCCGCTGCTTCAGCAGATGATGGGTAGAATTCGTCGTCATCACGAAGGCAAGAAGCACCCGATCTTCCGGTACTTCGTCGATGAGGGACACGGGCTTTTGTACGGCTGTGCCCGAGGAACGCACAAGGCTCTCATCGAGGAGGGCATGGACATAGAACTTGTGGCAGACGGGCGCGACCCCGCTAAAGTCATGAGAGGGGATGCTCGTGCGTCAGAAGACGGTGGCCTTCAAAAGCGACGCCGAGGTCTTCGGGCTGCGGCAGCGTCTGCCCCGAACGCAGTCACAAAGCTCTTTGCCGACATGGCAGATGAAGCAAGACAAAGTAAGCGCTACAGAGAAAGGATGGGCGAATGAGATTCATTGCTGTCGATGAGGACGGAACCCATATCCCCCTCCCTCCTGCCGACGAGATCGGCGAGTACATCAACCGTGAAAGGTGCTCCCGCAACTTGAGCCTCCGGGCACTTGCAGACATACTCGGCGTCCAGCGTCAGGCGGTGTGGGGATGGGAACAAAACAGGTCGCTGCCCTCGCTGGAACGGCTGGCGGAGATCGTCAAGCTGTTCACTGCCGAAGATGATGAAGATGAAGCTACATCGTCGGTCAGGGGTCGGCTGTCACAGCTTGAGGAAGCGGAGAGGATCTTCGGCGTCTAGTACAAGGTCTTCGCATCCTATCCCCAGGAGTGACCAACCTCATGGACAAGAAGACCCGCGTTCAGATCGCCAAGGTGCTCATCACCGCCGCCGATGCTCTCGACGGCGGTGGCAAGAAGGTCAAGGCCGGACGGGGTGACGTAGGTAAAATCTACGTCGCAAACCTCGCTGCGTACAACAACGGCAAGCTCGTCGGGGAGTGGATCACCCCTGACACCGACGCGGATACCGTTGGTGAGCAGATCGCCGAAGTCATCGGCAACCCCGACGACGAGTGGGCCATCCACGACTACGACGACTTCCCGAACCTCGGTGAGCACCCGAGCATGGACGACATCGCCACCGTCGCCCGCATGCAGGAGGAGCACGACCCCGAAGCGGTTGAAGCTGCGATGGCTATCAGCTCCGACCCTGCGGAGGCTATGGACCTTCTGGAAGAAGGCTATGGAGTCTACGACGACGAAGAGGACTACGCCTACCAGCGTATCGACGACATGGGTGGCGTGTCGGAACTGGGTGCGGAAGTGGTGCTCAGCTACGTTGACCTCGCTCGCCTCGCTCGCGACTTGGAGCAAGACGTAACCTTCGTCAGCGCCAACGGCTCAACCTACGCCTTCAGCAAGCACGTATGAGGACACGCATGGCACGCAAGACCAAAGCAAGTGGCTCCGCATCTCTGACTGTCAAAGCCCACGGTGGTGCCCGTGGCTCTGAGGTCGAGGTTTCTCTCGACGACAATGTGCTGGACCAGCTTGAACAGGCGTTCGGCGATGACGTCAAGCGCGTCAAGCTCGAAATCGTCGATGACGATGGCGCCCTTGACTCAGAAGCCGTCAAGGAACTTGGGCGTAGCATCGAGGTTGCGGACCTCGTCAAGCTCGGAGAACTGGTTGACGAGCACGGCGACGACCTCGCTTCCGCTGCTGTGATTGCGGCTGATGGTGACATCGAACGTGCGTTGAAGCTCGCCGAGCAGGGCGTCGAGTGGGTAGGCGGTGCCCATGACGACGAAGAGGACTACGCGCAGCACGTCATCGACGAAGGTCTCATGGGGGACAAGCTCGGCGACTATTTCGACTACGAGAAGTACGGGCGCGACCAAACGATCGGTTCCAACTCCGTCGAAATCGGCGGGAAGCTCATCGTCTTCCACCAGCGCTAGTGTACTGACTGTGCATACCCCGTGCTAGGGATGCACCAGGTATGACCATGCCCCAACTCAACATACTTGAGTCAGGGGATATGGAAGAGATCATTACACAGTATGCGCGTCTCGCTGGCGAGGTCGGCCTTGCCGGTGCCTCTTGCTACGCACTTGTTCGTGTGTGGCAGCAGATGATCGCGCAGGCTGACAACCATCGCAAAGACAGTGCCGCGCAGGACAGCATCCATCGCGAAGAGATCAAGCTCCTTGAACAGCGCCACCGAGAGGATCTTATCGTCCTCAACCGTGAGCACCGCGACCACGTTGGGGAGATCGTCTCGCGGAACATGGATGAGCATCGGGAGCGCAACCGCGTCCAGACCAAGATGGCGATGGAAGTTGCCGAGGCGTTTGCTCTCAGCGGGCAGAAAGCCCAAGACCCGTACCCATCGATCGATGCACAGGGACGGGAGGATCCGCGTAAGTGAACCGCCTCTCCGTCTCCCAGAAGGATGAGGGCGCCCTGGTGCGGGGCCTAATGCTTGGAGAGACGTTCCCGAATCAGGGATGGATCGACTACCAGCTCCTGGACCTTGTGTTCGTAACCATTCAGCTACGGCACCATGAGGACATGGTGGTTCGCTGTGAGGTCATCGGACGCTGCCTCCCTGTAGAGGGACAGGTGGCGTCTACGATCCGGCTCCGCGTGCTCTCGGTTGACCGCAACGTCCTGGCGAACCTGCTGCGCGAGATCAGTTGATCTCGAAGCTGTCCCTCTTGCGGTCCTCAAGGAAGATGTCGATCTGTTGTGAGATGATCGACCCTAGTAGTGGGTTGGTTGTCGTCACGATGGACGCGACCTCCACACCCTCGTTATCGGGGTCTTGGATCGAGAGTTTGTAGACGGTGAGACCTTCGAGATCCATCTTCGCCACGAGGGTCTGGACGGCGAGCGACTCGAACACCTCGATGAGAGCGTCATCGGAGACGTCGATCTCTTCGCCGAGTGCCAGCCCCGCGTAGGTGAGGGCTCCGCTGACCATGTCTACACGGTTGTCGATGTCTTCTGGGTAGGTTAGCGCCTCGATGAGCAATCGTAGGGCTTTTGCAACCATGTCAGGCTCTTTCGACATCACTCCCCCGATGCTGCACGCCGAAGAAGCGAAGCAGCATACTGACTGGCGGACATTTTCCTGTCCTTCGCCTGGGCCTTGATCACAGACCAAGTGTCTGCATCTATTGTAAGTGTGACTTTCTGGTGTGTTCTGTGGCTCCCGAAGGACTCTTTCACTTCCCTCTCGGCGTCGGCTGCTTCGTTTGCGAGTGTCCATAGCTGTCCTCGTGCTCGACCATCTGTGGGGAAGATGGACTGACATAGGTCATAGGCAGACGCGGCCTCCCCCTTCAAGAGAAACCCTTGAACGCGATGGAGCCGGGCGTGACAGGACGCGCAGAGCCAGACGCGGTTACTCTCGTCGTCAGTACCACCAAAGGCACGGGGCGTCCGATGATGGTCCTCTGCCGTCGGAAGTGGTTCTTCCGTTAGGCATACGAAACACTTGACCTTGAGTGCGACCGCCCGGTTTTTCCGGACGTCGTCCTTCATTCAGGTTCGTCGTTCGTCTTGTATCCCCAAGGGGAAGGAGCGGCGGTCGACTTCTTTTTTGCCGCCTTCTTCTTTGACTTCTTCTTGGGTGTCTTCTTCGGCGCGGGCTTTGTGGGCTCCTCGCTCGTCTCTGGCTCAGCGGGGCTCACAGGCTCCTCAGTCGCCGCAGGAGCTTCTGGGGTAGCTTCCTTGGGCGCAGGGGCGGCGGGCTCAGGAGCGGGCTCAGGAGCAGCAGCGACAGGCTTCGGAGCCGCCTCGACTTCCATGATGGCGATGTGGTTCTGCCGCTTCAGACGTGCGAACACCGGAGAACGCTGGAGGTCCAGGTAATCCCTGTCATTGCATGTCAAAAGACGGTTCTCACCCGACGTGAGGCTGATGCTCAACGGAGGCGGGAGGACCAGCAGACCGGAGGTGAGATTGCAAACCTTGATTCTCATGGCAGTTCCTTTCAAAGCCAGATTGGCTAGTCCTTCTGAAGTTTAACGGTCAGATGCCTGGCTATAAGCTAGTCTTTCTGAGTTTAACGGTCAGATGCCTGGCTATAAGCTAGTCCTTCTGAAGTTTCACGGTCAGATGCCCGGCACGAACGGCTGCCATGAGCGAGCGCGACTTCTTCCATTCACTTGCGGGGGCGAAGCTGAACAGGTTGACCCACCGGACGTGCCCTCCCGCTGATGAGGGGATGAACATGGTGTCCATCTTTCCGTCATGGTTGATGACTTGAACCTGAAGCTCTCCAACTACATTTGACTTAGCCATAAGGGATTTCACGTTCCCCGACGACAACGCCTTACTGAGTTCGGACTTCGCTCGTACGGTCATGCTGAGCCAATCTATAGCAGAAAGTAGCGGGTGTCACTCGTCGTTACTTGGTCGCTGTGGCAGCGGATTGCTCGTTCAGAATGCTGTTGGCCTCTTGCGTTCTGTCAGCGGAGTTCTTCATCTTGACATTCAGGTCTTGCGACCCGTCGGGCTTCATGCGGCCCAGGGTACCGACGCCGCTCGGCTGGAGAGAGGAGATGAGAGCGGCTGCTTCCGCCTTCTTGTCCTTGCCGAACCTATCATTGATAGCAGTAATCATCTTCGGGTCAAGGCCGCGCCCGTTGGCCCGGAACTTATCCTGCAAGGTCTTGTCGGACGCGAGCATGTCGATGGCCTTACCGGGGGAGTTGTTCAGGGAATCCAGTGTCGTCCCTTTTCCGGCTAGTCCCGCGACACGGTGGTTAAGCTGCTGCCCACCTATGAGGACATCACGCGCTCTCTTCTCTGCGGCGATCTTCTCGTTTACCGATTTGTCATCGCCCTTGAACCATCGCGAGTTCTTGAAGACCCCCTTCCACCATTCCACAGCGTCGCGGATGCTGGTCAGGGCATCTACGATCAGGTTCAGCGTCGTGGCAAAGGTACCAGACAGCGACGTCATAAGAGAGTCCATCGACTCTCCCATGAGGTTAGAGGCGGTCGACGATGTCTGACGTGCGACTTCATTTTTCATGGCCTGGAAGTCACTACGGGCCACGTCGGACAGCTCCATCGTGTCGAGCGTCTTGCCAGATTTCAACTGGTTTCCGATTTCTTCAAGAAGCATGATCTGGTCTTTGCTTAGCTCGCCGAGCATCGCGGTAGCCAGCGAGGCGTTGCCGTTGACGAGTGCAAGGGCGCTGCGTTCCATGCGCGCGCTGGACACCTCGGCAGTCGACCCTGCCCCGCTTTCCTTGAGCATCTGAGCAGCCTGGCCCTGATGGATTACACCGCGGTCAAGGAGGTCCTTGATGTCGGCAGCTTCCTTGGCAAAAAACGAGCCCTCTTCGGTGCTCTTCATCGCAGCATCAAGGTCCTCATTGATGTTGAGCGTAGCGAACCCCTGGTCGTAGTTAGACGCCAGCGCGCGGGTCAGCCCCTCCGCCGCCTTGATGCGGCGGTTATAGCTGAGGTCGAGGTTCTTGCCTGCCTTCAGGGAGACCGCCATCGACTTGGCGAGGCCGCGGTGGCTTACTGTCAGCCCATCGACGGACTCAGCAACACGCATGGTAGCCGCGAAGAAGTCGTCCATCTGTGTGACGGCGCCCTCGCCACCCAGGGCCAGGTTCATCGACTTCGCGGTTATGGCCACGTCCTCCATGATTCGGGAAGCCTCATCGGTAGACACGCCCATGTCATTGGCGATGGTGATGACTCGTTCACCGAGTTCGGCGACAGACCCGAAGCCTGCAAGAGCGAGACCTGAGATACGCTCGATGGCGTCGCCCGCATCGTCGTAGCTTGCTCCCGTCTGAGCAGCTACTTTGCCGAGCGTAGCCTCGGCTTCTTCCATATCCTGCCCGAAGCTACGCGCGGTTTTTCGCACCCGCTCCAGCGCTACCTCAGCCTTCTTCCGTCCCGCGTCGATCGTCGCCACAGAGCCGTACTGGAACTCTCTTGCGGCTACCAATACGAGGGCCTTGCGCTGCTTCTCCGCAATCTTCATCACGGTACCGACAACCGCCGCGATGACACCACCAGCAAGAAGACCTGCTTTGCCCCGGCGGGAAAGGTTGCCCTCCCTATCACGGAAACCTAGCCTTTGCGATGCACGCCCCATGGTTCCCTTGAACTGAGCGGCAAGGGAGTGACCCATCGCCTTCGCGTCAACGGTCGTTTGACCCAGCGTTTCTCCAAGATTACCAAGAGCTTCTCTGGTATCATTGTAACGTTCGGTAGCGTCCTTCTCGGCTTCCGTCCTCCGTTCGACGGCCTCTTGCTGTTTCTTCTCGACGACGATCTGTTGCTCATCAATCTTAATTCGCTCTTCGAGAGCCGAGGATCCCTTGTACAGCGCCTTGTTGTGTTCTTGGACAAACCCCTTCGCGTGACTGACCTCTACGCCGAACTGTGCAATCTCCTCCGCTCCAAGCATCATAGAGTCGGAGGTCTCGCCGATCACCTTCTCCAGCCTCAGGAGCATCTTGACCTGTGAATCGAGAGCTGCCGTGGCCTGCTTGGAAGAGATTCTCTTCTTGTCAAGGTCGCCACGGGTAATCTTGATGTTAGCTTCGGTAACCTTCTGTAGAGACTTTAGAGCGGGTGCAAGATCCCCCGCGCTCTCAATCAAATCGTCAAGGTGACTGAGCGAGGACAGCCCGGCCTTCAGAGACGCAGGTAGGCTCTCCCCGAGGGAAGCGAAGGATCCTTCTTTCGGGTCTGTCTTATCAGCCATTTACTTTCTGCTCTCAGTCGGAGTTGGCGCGGAGGCGATCATGCCGCCGATGCTCTTGTACAGTTCCCGCGCTTCCTCTGGGGATAGAGTGCCGATTTCGATGACGGTACTACCTGCCTCCTGCATGTTATTGAGCATGGTCTGGTACTTTTTCTTGTACTCATCCGTCATCGCCTTGAAGAAGTCAGGCGCCGCCGCAAGCAGCAACGGGATACGGATCTTGTTCGGCATTGCCCTCGGCTTATCGCTAGCCGGCTTGTCGAGCAGGGCGCCGGCCAACTGCCGAACGTCCCAGGAGGTACCTAGGATCGTCTCTAGCTGTTCCCACTGCTGTTCGCGGGCGTCGAACGCGACAGCCAGGAGAAGCTCTCGCTCGTCTCGGCTGAGAGCCATTGCATCGTCTAGTTTGTAGCCGCCGTAATGCAGCGCAACCTGAGCAGCGGAGATGAGGGTGTCCCGCCGCGAGGCCCTCAAGGCGCGCTGGTAGGGTCCTTGGAGTTCTTTTTCTCCTCGTCCTTTGCGTTGACTCGGGATGGACCAAACTCTTCAAGAAGCCGGGTCACGCAGTTGTTCGTCTCGAACAGGATGTCCGGGTGAAGCCGGAAGCGAAACAGGTGGTACACGCGACGAGCGAGCGTGCCCATGAAGGCATCCGGAATCTTGATGTAGCTCTCGCCGTCCCAGTTCGGGGACATCTGTTGGATGGCTCCTCGGTAGTCGAAGACATCCCAGATCCATTCGCCATCGATCTTCATGACGCAGCGGCACGATGACAGGTGCTGAAGCATCTGTGAGCGCTGCTCTTCCGTGCTAAGTAGGGAGAGGTCTTCTCCACGCTCTGCCTTGGACGTCACGTCGGCTACTGCCCAGATGAAGTCGTCGTACAGTGGAAGCCGCATGCTGAGCCCGAGCGTCTGGCCGCTCGCTTCGATGGTAACCTCGTGCAGCACCTCGGGCTTCATGCCGAAGCGCTCTTCCAGGCGGCTGATGGTGTCGCCTTTAAGGTTCTCCTCAAGGACCGACTTCTCCGCTTCCGGTGGGAGCATGGTCTCAACCGCATCTTTGGCCTTTTCGGCCTCTTGCCTGGCCTTTGCGTTCGCCACAGCATCTCGGTTAGGGACGTTACGGAGGTCGAACGGCTCTAGCTCTCGGTCGCCTTCGGCGGCAGAACGAGGCGCCGCACCGCCGGCTGTTCCCGAAAGGGCCTGATCGAGGAACTCCTTGGGATCTATCTTGGTAGTCTCCACCTGAGACTGCTGCTCTGGTGGTGTCGGGCGCTTCGTCATGTATTACACCTCTGCCTGTTGTCTACGACATTCAAAGCATAGAAGAAAGCCCCAGACAATGCTGAGGCTTTCTTCCGTCGGCGAGGAACGCGGACTACTTGTCGGCGGTCGTCGATGACTGACCTGCATCTGCCGACGATGGACCAGCATCGGCGGTAACAGCGGCGGCCTTGCCTGCGTCAACGACCGAGGCAGGAGCCTCCGTCACAGGCTTAGCTTCGTCGCAATCCGCTCCCAGGACGAACACGGTCGACAGTACCAGAAACATCTTCTTCATAACTGCTCCTCATTGCATTGAGTGCCTTTTGGGCACTCGTGTAACCCTCTTGAATTGCGCTCTCGATCCTGTTCGCGTCCGCGAAGAACTCCAAGCCGCCGATGGTCGTCAGGACGGGCACCTTGATCAGATCGACTCCCTCTTCTACAGCTTCCTCGATACTCTCGCGCATGTTTGTGTCTATGAGGCCAAACACGAGCTTCAGCCAAAGGCTGATGTTGTCCTTGACCGGGACCAAGTGCTTCGGGTCCTCAACAGGCCCTGTGGAGTCGATCTCGTCACCGATATACGAGAGGTACAGGCCAACAACGTGCTGTTGATCGTCGGGGACAGCGAAGTTTCGCGTCCACCCTCCGTCCTGAAGCATCGCTTTCCCGTAGTAGGTCGGATCGAAGATGGGCGGCGGGAGGGACATCGAGGCCAGGACGGCGAGCGGTAGGTCCACGTCCGGTTCGGAGAACAGCACAGCGCGTGGTGAGTCGAGGTTGACCTGGTAGCTGGTGATGTGGACGGGGAGACCGCACTCGCCGATGGTCGCTGGCGCGTGCTTACGGAGCAGAGCGAGAAGACCGTCGGTGCGGAAGGCGCCGCGGGGTCCTCTACGGAAGACGCTCGATAGCAACCACTCCCAAACGCGGAGGCTGATGCTTTTCCTGAGCACCTTGGCCGCGTCGATGGACTTGACCTCCGCTGTCAGGCGCTCGATGGACCCGATCGGGTCGCTTGGGTCCCAGTGCTTCCCCAGACCGGCTGCAAGCAGCGCCCCGCCAGACGTGCCCGTCACACCGCTGAAGGTGAATCCGGCCTCCACAAGCGCTCTCAGCGCGCCGAGCAGGGCGTACAGCATCATCCCTGACCCGGGTAGAACCAGCCAAGCCCGCATCTCAGTCTTCGCTCTCTTCGGCCTCTGTACCTGCCCCAACACTCAGAGCCAGGTCGCGCCAATGGTTACGGCGGGACTTCATGCGCTGGAAGCGGCGCTGCATCTCATGGAGTTTGTTCTGAGCGGCGAGAATCTCGGGTGAAGGCGGTGTCTTCGCCGCCTTGTGGGCAGGAGCGGGCGCGTCCTTCTCGTCGTCAGGAGTCGGATCGCTCCGGTTCTTCTCCCACCACTGGGCCACGATAGGCGGGAAAGGCACTTCTGCCTTCTCTAGCCTACGGCAAGCCGCTGCCAGGAGGGGCATGAGCGCGTCGGTCTTGGTCTTGGGCTTCTTGGTTGCCATGTGGTTGTTCACTCCTGAGGAGAGTATGGGCTCGGAGCTATGCGCTGAGAGCCAAGATAGCGTTCAGTAGCTGGAGCGCGTCGGACATCGTATCTCCAGCGCCTCCGTAGTTTGAAAGAACGGCGTTGAGAACCTCATTCGTCACCGACTCCGGGGACACGAGGTAGTTCTGTATTTTGGCCGGGTCGATGCTGCTGTTGTTGATGAAGTGCCCGACACCACGCAGAACTATCGAGTCGCAATCGATGCAAGTAGCGTCTAGCTCTACTGTCCCCGACTCCACGTCGATTGATACCTTCTGCGTGTTCACGTCAAGGTTGCTGATCTTGACGCCGCCCTTCCAGCCCCGAAGCTGAAGATCGTCGGATAGGTTGTCCGCGAGGTCGATGGTCGGCCTACCGCTGCCTGGTACATCCGAGTAGCAGTTGATGAAGGATAGCTTTCCGCCCGTACCAGCAGAGAACACGGATGACACACCACAATCGTAAAACAACCCCAGGGAATTGGTCAGGGCACCGATTTGACACTTGGTACCGTACAAAGCAGAGCCCGCTGCGTTTCCAGAAAGGGTCATCTCTTGGAAGTTGGACCTGATGCATGGGTAACCGTTCAAGTCGAGAGACGCGGCATCCTTGCTGACTGTACCTGTGAATCGGTAGTTGGTGACTGACCTGTCTAGTATGTAGTCGCCTACGATCGAGATCGCGTGAATACCTTCCCGTGCTGCGATGGTGAAAGCGTCAGCAAGGTAAAGAGCAGGGTTTGTGGGAGTACCCACGCCCTCTGCTGCTCCCGCAGTCCCGCTGAACTGGTCGAGATACACGGCTTCCTGAAGCTGAGCCAAGTCAAGTCGCGCAACAGCGGCGTCGACGAGGTTAGACACGGAGTACACGACCTCGATGCCCTGTGCCGTGATGGTCGTGAAGTCTGTTCTGTCACCATCAGCAGGATCCGTGTACAGGTTCCCGTCGATGACCAACTGGTGGTTGTAGTCTGCGGGTACGAACTTCCACCCGTTCATGAGGAAGAACGTAGAGCCTGCATTCTGGATGGCGGTGATAGGGTCACCACCGATGTAGCGGAACCCCTGGACGATACCGGCGTTAGCCGAGCTAGCAGCTACCCACTCCTTCCACTCGGAGTAAACCTCGACAAGATCCAACGTGTTGCGTGGCAACCCCGTGTTGATCTCGTGGATCCGCCGGTTAGGGCCGTCAAAGGTTACAACAGCGGGCATGGATTACTCCTTGCCTAGTGTGTCCCCCCGCGTGCGTAGCTCGCGCATGGCATCTGCTACCTCCTGCACGAGGGCAGACCTGACGAGCGTCGCGTCGAACGGTAGCTCCCAGCTTGCGCCATTCTTACCACGGATAACCATGTAGGTGACGGCACCCGCGTCGAGGTCGGCGAGCATCGCCTGCGCTTTCCGGGCGCGCTTCGAGGAAGCAGCCACGCCGGAGGACTCCGAGAGTACCTGGGTGTCTCCCTTAGGCTTCTTGGTCGCCATCAGCAGGCTCCTTCCAGGCCGTAAGCTCCTCGACGTAAGGGCATACAGCACATTGAGCGACGCGAGCGCAGGCCACACCCTCCCGGCACTCGTAGTAGGTACAGCCGTCAGACCACACCTGACCGCGACCATCGCACTTACGGCACCCATCACCCTTGCAGGCCGGGCAGAAGATGATCTGAGGAGCGTCACTCATTGATTACCTTTACGGGTTCACGTAGCTGCGATCAACACGCTGTTGAACCGGGACGGAAGTGTCTGTGGTGGGTATGATGTAGTTCGTCAGCTTGACGTACTCGTAAGCCACGTTGATGATGCGGATGTCGACCCCGGTGCCTGCACCGAGGGAGAACGAGAAAGACCGATTGTCGGTGGTCCCTGTTGTCGCGTTCTCAATGCCTGCCAGCTCCGTCTGCGTAGCTGTTGTAAACACCCGAACTTCTGTGTCGTCTTTCAACCCAGTCAAAGTAACTGTGACAGAGGCGTTGACGGTGGTGGTGGACCCGCCAATGTTTCGGTAGGTAGGCGAATCACCGCCGCCGCTTACGTTGATGATGACCGCGCCGCCACTATTGTTGTGGATGACTGCGTCTGTGCTGGCGGTAGCTCCATAGCCGCTGTACACCCACCCGTTCAGGTTATACGTACCTGCCTGAGTAATGTAGATGGCGTGCCCGGTTCCATCAGACTCGAAAGAGAAGTTGGTCTGGTTGGTCGTCTGCCCGTTGGTGTCAAAAAGAATGGCGCCATTGGCGTCTGTGGTTCCGTTGAAGATTAGACCGTCAGCGTGCATCGTCGACAGGTCGATCTGATCGCAATTGTTGAAGATGCAGTTGTTCGCAAAACGATTTCCGCTAGACGCTACGGGGAAGTCAATCGTCCCGCAGTCGGTGAACGTCACGGAGGTCAGCTTCAACTCATTGAAGTTGGTGTCAGTGAAGTTAAAGACAGCGCGGGTGTCGACGTTAACGATGACGCCGTTCTGTAGCACCAAGCTGTTGGTACCGGTACCGTTGCCCACCGTCCGGATCAGGAAGTTACCTGTCCCGAGCCCGTACCCAAGAAGGTAAAGCTGGAAGTTAGAGTCGTTGAAATAGCTGTTCGCTGTACCAGAAGGTGTGCCGAACTCAGTAGAGCCGAACAGCGTGTACTGCTTGCCGACCGGGTTTGCGATCAGGCCAAACCCGCCCGCCAGGTCGTCGGCAACGACGAGGGCAAACGTCTCTGGGGTTCCAGAGGTACCCGTGTCGATCGTCAGCGCGTAGCCTGTGTTCACTATAAATGACAGCCGATCAACCCAGGTGTTGTCGATGGCGCCGACGGCTTTCGCGAGGTGGAGCGTGCCAATACCAGCAGAAGTAATGGCCGCTTCGTTCAGGCTGGCTTCGGAACCAGCGAACGTATTAAATGCAGGCTTGTTCGTGACGTCTAGTCGATGGCTGTTGAAGAAGGTCGGCAGCGGCAGACCAATGACATCATAACCACCGACCTGGTACCCGATGCGGTTTGTTCCATCGCTGATGACGAGGAGCGCACCGTTGCTAGCCTGCGTCTGGATGAGGTTGTCCTTCATCAACATCCAGACCTGCGCGTTGCTAAGGTCCCGCGTGCCTCCGATGGACGTCGTGTACATATGCCTAAGGGAGTTAGTAGCCTGCCAGGAAAGGGAGCTTCCGCCCTCATACGACTGACCCGTAGTGCTATCGACGCTAACGGTGTCGTCACCGGTCCAGCCCGTGGTGGCTGAGCAATCGTTCAGGGTGGTTCGGTTATCAGTAGCCACGCTTCACCATACGGTCGTATAGAACGATTGCAGCGGCATCGAGCCCAAAGAAGTCGACGGGGTTCGGTGTCCTAATGCTGACTACCTTGTGGTTAGCTGCCCAGCGCAGGTTTGAGTCTACTGCGTTTCCAAAAACGTAAGCAGCATTCTCTGGGTGCTCGAAGGAGACAAGATCGACACCCTCGCCTGGGATCAAGAACACGGGTTCCCCTTGCAGGGAAAGCAGCGCCTCGGGGATAGAACCGAACTCCTCTGGCTTCTCTTGACCCAGCATACGTGGGGCGAAGATAAGACGGTCCACTGCGAAAGCAGCGGTTAGCTGCCTCCACATGAACGCCTCAGTGCGGGGCGTAAACCAACCGCTCTCCCAAAGAGATAGCAGTTCAATCATAGCGCCCTGACCTAGACTATGGGTTGGAGTAGTTACGTTCGAGGGCCGAGGTGATCACGAAGGTGAGACCTGTGGTTCGCGTGATCGTACCGGTGACTTCCACGTACTGTCCAGTGTCAAAGCCGATGGCCTTGAGCAGGATTTGAGCATCCGTTGCCGATGTACGACCGCCTTGGACGTTGTTGTCGTAGTCATAGTCGAACGAAGTGCTGCCCGAACCGAAAGTCGAACCCGTAATGTCTGCCCCGGAGTTGTTGTCCACCAAGATCGCGTCCGGTGACCCGCTGGGGTTCTTGTCGAGGCTGACGGTGGGGCCTGCGCCTTCCACAACCGCAGTATCGCCATTGACCTTACGGGCTGTAACGGTCCAGGGACCTGTTCCGCCGGGAGCCGCTGTAAGCACCCAGATGCCGTTGTTCTCAGCGTTAGCAAAGCCAGAAAGCTGGATGTAGTCGCCGGATGCGAGTTCCGCCACGAGGCTTGTCGTAGACGAGTTGATCGTGGCAAGAGGTCCTGTCGGCGCCGAGATACTGAAGCCCGCGTTCGTGAACCGCTCCGTGTACTGGTAGTACATCCAGAACATGCCGTTGGCGTCGTTCTGGAGGTTGAGGTTCCACGAGATCGTACCTGCCGCGACGAACGGGTAGGTACGCGGCGTTCCTCCATTGTCCGTAAAGACGAGGGAGTTGGTGTCGTTGGTGTCGAACCCTTCGATGATGACACCGGAACCGCCACCATTGGGGTTGGTGGGGATACCGGCGCCGACGTTCAGAGTCGGACCGACGAAGCCGAGGAGTTCGTCAGCGGTGTTACCCGTGACGATCTGGTCGGTGGAGTCGACGTCGGCAGCCTGGCGAAGAAGGTACTGGACCTTCTCGTAAATCTCGTTCTTCGTGGCTACGATGGGCGTCGAGCGCTGCAACGTGAAGCTGGAGTTAGAAGCGCCAGTCGGGAACGTACTAGAGATGTTGACCGTGCCGCCTGTTGCGGTGGTGATGGTGTAAACACCCGCGTCAACACCTTCGTGAATTGTCAGCGTACCTCCGTCATAAGTGGACGAAGGGATGCCGGCCTCCGCCGTGGTCAGCGCAGAGCCAGCACCCGACGTGGCGCCATCGACGCCCGAGAAGGTACCAACGTCAACGACGATACCGAAGTCACGCGGCGTGGCCGGGGTATCGACATCGCGCGAGAACGCCTGATCGAAGTACCGGACCAGGATCTGGGTGTAGGGAGTGTTGGAACCGATGTTCGCATCCGTCTCCGAGATGTCGAGGTCGGTCGCGTTGCTGATGGGGAAACGGAAGACCTTGTTATCGACTGCGGTAACACCGATGTCGGTCAACTCGGCCTGTGCGAAGGTCTTACCGTTCGGATCTCCGTCGCGGACGCGAAGGAACACCTTCACGGCGTTTCGGTAGTTTCGTGCGAAGCGGGCTGTGTTGTCCCCAGTGTCGGCAGTCAGGCCAGCGTCGCCGCCGCCGATAGCCGTAACCGTAAGCGTACCCGTAGTGACGGCGGAGATGGCGTAGGTGCCATCGTTGGCCGAGACTGTGGCGTCGATGACTGTGACCTGGCCGCCTACGCGGTAGCCATCCGTGATCCACGATCCCGCATCGTTGCGGATGATGGTGTCAGGGCTGGTGTTGGCGAACTCGAAGCCAGTACCTACGTCGGGACCGACGTTGAGTTCATACGTGAGGATCGCCTCATTGACAGGACCGGAGAAGGTGAAGTTGGTCGCGGCGCCAGTGTCCGTCGGATCGCTACCCACCTGGTAGTAGGCAGTGTCAGCGCCGGCCTCGAAGGTACCGAGGGTGATGACTCCGGCGTACTCGGCGAGGAGCACGTCGCTGGCGTCGATCTCACGCCAACCACCCGTACGCATGAGCTTGCGGGTGGTGTCGTCATAGAAACGCCAGTCGTCGATCATTTCAAACTGTTCGGGCGTAACGGCCACGAACGGGAAGTCGAACGGGTTGAGGAAGTTGTCAGCCTTCCACTCCTCTTTCGCGAAGGAGTAGGCTGCCTGGAAGAGAACGCCGTCCGTTGACACGTTCCCTTGTTCGAGCACCCGGATACGGAAGGCAGCCGTGTCGAAGAAGATGCTCTTCTCGTTCGCCGCCGCGCCGCTGTCGCCGAGCCAAGTGACAGCCTCAGCGCCGGTTGATCCGCCCGGGAGTGTGATGCCGTCAACCTTCGTCGCGGTCACCGCCGCTGTCGTTGGAGAACCGCCCGACTCTTGCCACAGACCATTGTACTCAGACTGCGAGTGCTCGCGAATCTCGAAGTACATGTTGGCAGTCAACGCTGGGAAGTTGGAACCGGCGCTAGTGAATGCTACCACCTGTCCGGTGGGGGCACCGCCCGCCATGTCGGAAACAGCGGTCGATGCGCCTTGGGTCAGGTTGTCGGGATCAATTACGACGGCCATCTACACTTCCCTGGAAAGAGGACTCCAAGGGAGAGTGGCGATGTGAGTTTATTCTTGCCTTCGGTTGGCTGCTTCTTACGCCCTGATCGTGGTCATCAAGGTGACGTTACTACCCGTGTAAGAGAAGTCCTTCGTCAAGGTGTAGAGGGACGCCCCTGCCCCATTGTACTGCGTGGTCACTGACTGGGTGAGCCTGGCGCCCGTGTATGTGAACGCGGTTTCTCGTATCTTGGTCGTCCTGCCCACATTGGTCCACACGGTGGTTCCTGTTACACGCGAGCCTGAATAGACGAAGTCGGTAACCGAGTCTTCCACAAGCTCGTGCGTGAGCGTGTCTAGGTCTTCGTGCTCCGACTCTGTGATCCCACCACCACCGCCTCCCGTAGGAAGGAAACCGATGACGGGGATCTCGATGTTGTTCTCGTAGGCAGGCGCATCAGCCGCATCTAGGACACGCAACACACCCGCGTTTGTCAGCCTTCGCATGACAGGCGTGTCGATGTTCGTGGCTGACGTATCGATGACGATAGTTGACTGCGGCGGTACCGAACCGCTCAGCGGCTCAGGTAGATGAACCAGAGACCTTGTGGGGTTATGGATCTTGAACCGCACGTCACGTCACCAAAGATCAGGAACGGATGTGGAAGATGAAGCCCTGGAAAGCCTCCGCGTAATCTTCCATACCAGCAATGGAAACAGAGGCAGCGTAGTAGCTTCCACCCACCACACCTGCGAAGGCGACTTGGTACGGTGGGTACGGGTTCGTGCCTAGCGTACCGGCAAAAGAGTCGACTGCCCCCGACCGGTACAGGTTGAGGGTGACGTCCAAGCCCGAGAACCTAGCGGGGAAGCCGGACATCGAACGCGGGAGCAAGCGCAGCCAGGTAGCGTCAAGCGATGCTTGCATGACAGACCCAAGCGGGAACTTACGACTCGTGTAACCATGACGGATGCCGTGGCTGTTGCCAGCAAGCTCGACCGGGCGTGTGCTTCCCTGGACGCCAAAATCTGCTTGTGGGTAAAGCATGTAATGCGGATCGCTGAAGTCCTCCGCAATCGTAGCCCAACTGACTGTCCCGGAAGGCAGGCTGCTAGCGAGCACGCTGTCGACGATCATGGCGGTATCGACGCTGGACACGATGGGCGATTGCCCGCGCGAACCACCGCCACGGGTAACGAGGCGCCTGTCGAGAGCCACAAGAGCGTCGTTGCTGTAGAGAGCGTTGACCTCTGACCCCGTCCACTGGACGGAAGCGAGCAAGAGATCGTCCTGAAGCTCTGGCTGCTCAGGCGAAGCCTCAGCAAACACAGTCACCGTCGTGTTCGCCCCGTCACCGTTGCGGACCTGTACCTGTAGTTGCCCAACAGAGGCAAAGACGTTGGCAGTGAAGAGGCGCTGTGCGGCGACTTCTGAGAACGAGGTCTGGGGCACAGGACCAGGACCCGTGAAGACGACTACCTCGGAGATGGCAGCACCTGTAGTGTCCGTACCAGAAACCAGAAGACGGACCTCAGTGTAGCCCGCGTTGTAGTTAGAGATCGCAACTCGCAGGCGTGAAGGAGCACGCGGCTGGATGGTGAAGGGCTGCGCGGTGGAGCCCAACGTCTCAAGCCGCGTGTTGCAGAACAGGCAGTCGGGGTTCTTGTACACGCGCCCGGTAGAGTCGACGAGGATGTCGAACTTCATTGGGACCAGGCCCACGTCCGCGAACGACACCGTTCCCTCGGTAAGCTCAGTGTAGAAGTTGCCTCCGGCAACAATGATCTCGTCGCTTGTAGGATCGCTGACGGTGAGGCTAGTCAGCCCAGCCAGGGAACCTGGGAGCGCCCCTGCTTGGACCTTGGTGTAGTAGACGTCCACGTTGACGGCAGCCGCGAACTCAGTCGGGTCGCTGATGGCAATGACGTTACGACCCTTTGGGATCCAGGCGGAAACTTCATTGCCGCTGGAAGCAACAAAGCAACCCATGAGCCGATCAGGCCAGAACCCGAGGGGGGCGTACAGAGAACCAGGCACGCCCGTAACGAGCCCGGTTGAGTCCAGGGCGAAGCTGCCTGAGGGGATGGTCTCCTCACAGAGAATGCCGGGGATGCGACCGAAGCTAACCGGACGTGCCAGGACGCAGGAGGGACTTCCTACCAACGCCTGCCAGGCGGTGTACTGGCCGACAGTCAGGTCGGACAAGCTCGTCGCGTGGGGGTTCGTAGGCGTGGAGAGGCCGGTGCCTACCTGGCTCCGGTGCTCGGTGTCGATCGGCGAGAACCACGGACGGGAGAAGGAATACGAGTCCCTTCCGTTGTCTGTGGTGAGCACTCCATCGACAACGCGAACAACGCCAAGCACAATGGAGTTGTTGACCACGGAAGAGGGTTGCGCGTTGAACGCTGTCGTAGTCTCGACGACAAGCATCTCGGGTGCGGTCTTCTTCCGTACCTTGGGAGGAGCTGCATAGCCTGAGTATGGATTTCCTTCGGGATCGCCAGCAGCGACCTCTCCGTACTCCAGTCGGACTACCTGTCCATCGGTGATGGTGATGTCGATCGCGTTAGCAGAAATCGCATCCACTTCGATGTCGACATACTCGCCATTCGCGAAGACAACGGTTCCTGACCCCACGTTGATTGCGGTTGCGTCCTGAGAGTTGATGCTCACCGCGCAAGGAGCCTCATCGTTGTCGATGTCGCCGCCGTCAACCGATACGATACCAGCGCTCCCCAATAGCAGGAGACGCTTACGTAGTTCGTTCTCTACGCCGGTTTCAAACGCACTGAGTCGGTCTGCGGTCTGATGAAGCCGATGAACTAGCTTTACTTCCATGTTCTACACCTTGTGGGTCAGACCAACATGCGTCCGTTATCAAGACTACGGGAGAAGATTGACTCTCCATCCAAGCGTGCGCGGAGAAGCTCAATCGTCGGCCACATCGGCTTGAACAGAAGCCCGGAGGAAGCCCAGTCGTAGTCGATCTCGGCTGCCGTAGTAAGCGTGTACCTGATGGCAGAGGTAACGCCGCCGCGTGGCTGCCAGTCTCCCATCTGAACAATGAAAGCCCCGCCAGCATCATTGGCTCTACGAGAGGTGACGTGGATGGCATCGATGGGCTCGTCTGTCTCCGCTCTGATGGTGAGGATCTGCGAAGCGCCTGCCGTGGGAAGGTTGAAGACTTGCTTTTCTTCCCTACCCAGCTTGACCACCAACTCCACGTCGTCCTCGTCGGCGATAGCCAACACCTGCCACTCAAGACGTGGCCGGTAGGTGATGATGACGGAGCGACTAGCGTCCATTGAGGTGAAGGAGATGGTCCCCGCGTCCTCGTCTACTGTGTATGACGTATCGGGGATGTTAGCCTTAGTGATCCCGTCCTTGACGCTCACAGACCCAGGCAGAATACGAGACAGCAGCAAGACCGAGTAGGGAGCAAAGCTAGGGACTACGCTAGGCACACTCGTCGGGGGGGCTGGGTCAAGAGCCGGTCGACAAGCAGACCACGCATGAACGCGCCCCGAATCAAAAGCCCGGAGTTCAACGAACGTACCGTTCCAATTGCAAGCTCCTTCGGCGTACTTCCAGAAGAGAAGCTGGTCACGCATGATGCGGAACCGGAGCAGTGTGTCGTTCTTCTCGACCTTGCGTGGCTCGGTGATGGCCCTGTTGGAGCTATCAAACTCCTCGATGTAGACCTCGGACTCTGGGTTGGGGAAGTATTCCGCAACCATTGGGCCGGACACCCAGTCCACAACGACAGGACCTTGCACGAGAGGCCGCGAACGCGCCTGAGGGACTGTAATGATGTCTGACCTATAGGCAGACGTTGCCTTACAGGAGATGGCTGTAGAGGGGAAGAGAGCGGGGAACCCCGCGTCATCGTTCGTCTTCACCTCGTACACGAGCGTCGGGCTCGTGCTGACTTCTTCTACCGTGGCGAGGGTATAGGTCGCTCCGTCGATGGTGAGCACGTCACCTGGAACAAGCACAAAAGGCGTCGTCATCGTCACAGCAGGACGGGTGAGGCTTCCATCGGCATCGGCGGTTGTGGTGGTAGACGCCACGGGGAACGATTGGATCGTGAATCGTGTTCCCGCTGCGTGCGCCGCCGTGAGCGGGGATTGAAGGACGATCAACACCGTGGTCCCGTCTTCTTGAAGATGTACGCTATCAACAGTTGCGTCTTCAAGAAGCTCGAAGCTGACCCCAACCCCCGTGATGAGCCATTCCAGGAGGCGGACACCTTCTATAAGAGCGGTGGTCGTACCAGACGCTGCCGCTGCCACAAGCGTCGCTGACCTCTGCGGAGTGAGCAGCGGGTATGGGTACCCGGCTTTCTGCATGAAGCGTGCAGAGCCCGTCATCGACGGGTCGAGGAAGCGGAGCATCCCACGATCGGCAGTCGTGACTGTCGAAAACGTAGGTGCTGCCTGGTTGATCGCGTCTCGGACGCGGGACTGAAAGCCTGACATGACGAAGAATGACGCTCTAACGCTCTTCGAGCCGCGTCACATGCGTTTCAATCAGATAAATGGCGGCGGCGCCCGCTAGCCCCTGTACGATAGGACCTACGAACAGCGAGGCAAACCACACTTCGGGCCAGCGAAAGTCAGCAATTGGGAAGGCGTAGGAGAGGACCGCTGACACCCAGAACCCGGAGCAGATGGGACAGAGGATGAAGGTCGTGAACGTGGACGACTTCCCCGCCAGCCATGCTCGGATCTTGTGCCAGACAGGTAGGTCTGATGTCGTGAACACGAACCAAGCTGCGTAGGAAGATAGGACGAAGAGGATGAGCTTAGCCATATACGCCTCCATGAGAGGCACCCTCACATATGGCGGACGACGAAGCAATCAGCGCAAAGGTCACGAGCCCAATTCGCGTGGACGTAGAACTCCAAGACGCGACGCCGCGCGACGCTTGGGTTAGCCGTCCGGTCTCTGAGTCAGTCAACGAGGCGATGGATAACGCGCCCCTCGGTGCGATGCATGAACTGGTCTATGCAGCTCTCGCGCAGAGGTTACGAACCATCCTCGATCCAAACAGTAGTGTCGGCGGGCTGATCACTAACCTTGTCCACACAGCAGTCAACTTTCGTTCCTTGAACCATAACTTCGCCGCTGGTGGAGGGCACGTCCCAACGGTACCTCCTAACGCTGGAGCCGGAGCCGGCAGCTACCACTCCTCTATCTGGAGCCCGAGCCCAGACGAGAGGCTCCCAGCTACCGCCCCGATGGCGAACCCGGCTGCCGCCTACGCCGCAGGGCAAAACCCAGCCAACCTCCACAATAAGGGCTTGCTTATCGCGAAGCTCTTTGCTGACCTTCAGCATCATCTTCCTTTGGTGTTGTTCAACATGACGAGCGAGACACCGCAGGCCCTAGGGGTAGGTGGCTCCGCTGTCTCTCGCCGTTTCTTCAAGAACGGGGCGGTGGTGTCAGAGCTTGGGTACCGAGCCATGATCTCGGTTGAAGCTACCGCTGTAACACAAGATGACGAGTCTGCTTCCAATCTACAGGGGATCATCAAGGCGGCGTTCAGCACGCTGCGTGACCAGGTAGGCACCGGCTCTACTATCTCCGGTCGCAGTTGGCAGTTGACGATGCCTACGCAGATTTCCCCCTCGTCGATCACAGAGCTTGATGCTCCTTGGTCGCAGGGAGATGACAAGGGCAGCAAGCTCTACTCGGCGACGGTCGGACTTGAGAGCATGATGTTTGAGTGCATCGTCTACGTGCAACGCCCGGTCAACCTGCTGATAACGAATGACCTTTCCTTCGAGGTTGGGACAGGGGTTCCCTCTATCTACCTGGCGGCTTCGGGAGAAACCGATCCTGAGGAACCACTTATTCTACGTCTTGGGCATTCACAACGCCTGGTTGTGGCTAATGCTTCTGTAACTACAGACCTGGTAGCTAGCCAGAGCAAGCGCGTCATTGAGCTACGCAAGCCATACCAGGGATCGGGATTCTACGAAATCATCCCAAGACGTACGGGAGAAGCCAACCTATTCCTATACGAAACACACATGACTGTAAGTGCGACCACGTCAGAAAGGCCATCCGCGAGGGTTGGTGATCCGCTGGTGAAGCGGAAGGTAGTCGTAACTGCGGTCTGAGTCATAACCCTGACTCAGAGACTCTCAGGAGAGAAACAATGGCTCAAGGTCGTCTTCCGGGTTCCGTGATTGGTCAGGTCTTCCGCCCTGGCACTTCAACCCCCCGTGCCTTCCCCCGCTATGCTGCTTTCGCTGCGAAGGGGCTGGACCTCAAGCTCTTCCGTGACGTCGAAGTGACGCGAGCGGCGGTGGTTGCCGAGACCGTACCATTCTCCGGCACGACGTACATTGCGCCGCTGGCTAACTCTGCTGTCCCTGACAAGCAGCGTTCACGCCTGTACACGTCGGAAGGGCGTCTCATCGGGGTCACTCGATGGAACTTCTCTGAGTCCACCCCGGCCTCCAACGTGTTCGACCAGCTTGTCATCGATCCGACAATCTTCAACGCTGGTGACACCTATCAGTTCGACTACGTCTCGAATAACCCCGCTCTGACGGATGAGGTTCCGGTTGATGAGCTTCGTGAGACCATCGCTCTTGGCGACAACGCTGGGCAGGTCAAGTACCGCGAGGGTATCGACTACCGCTTCCTCACCACGGCAACGGGGCCGACCCCCGACGTCGCCAACCTGAACCCGACCCTGAAAGCGGTCACTGCCGTCGTCGATGACGGCGCGAACACCGGTACGGGTACGCTGACGCACAACTCCAGCACGTACACGCACAGCTACAACCGCACCTACGTGGCGGAAGTGACCGCTGCATCAGGCATCACCCCGAACAGGCTCGCGACGATCCGCATCGATGTGTACCCCACCTCGTCTGGATCGGCGGACCTCCCCGGGCGCTCGGTCGCGATGGAGAACTCCATCTCGATTGACCTCGACGAAGCTGTGCCTGCTACGCTTACGGACATCGCCGTCGAGCATGGGATCACGCTGGACTTCGCCTTCGGCGGAACCCACTTCGTGGTCACCGACGTCTACACGTTCGATGGGAACGGCCCGGGGCTCATGGAGCTTGCGGACCCGATGCTCAACACCAACCAGTTTGAAGAGGTCACGGCGGTTACCGCAGACGTTCTCACTGGCGACGGCGACCTGACCATCAACCCGCAGTCCGTTTACACGGGACCCCGTAACCAGCGTTACGAGGTCAAGTGTACTGCGATCGGCGGCGTGACCCCGAACCGTACAGCGAACTTCCAGTACCGCACCAACGGAGCGCTGGAAGCGCTGAGCGGCACCGTCACCGCCACCAACGCCAGCGCTACGGTTGCGGGCGTGAGCAGCGAGTTTGCTGCTGAGGTCGTGGCGGGTGACTTCCTGTTCATCGGAGTCGATCCCCGTCCTGTGGAGGTGTTGTCGGTGACGAACAGCACCACGCTCGTCCTCACGGCTGCATATCCGTTTACGACGCAAGCAGGCGTCAAGATCCTTCGCGTTCGTGAGCAGACCGGGGCCATCGCTGTCACGGAGGGATCGGAGTCCCGCGTGACGATGGAGAACGGCATCTTCCTAGACTTCGACTTTGGTGCCACCAACTTCGCGATCGACGACGAGTTCTCCTTCACCGCGCGTGTGGCTCGTAACGAGTTCAATGGCAAGGAGAACCGAAACTACGACTTCACGGTCACCGACACGACGACGAACGACCATGAGGTCATCCTGTCGTACTCTGGGTCGACCCCGCTGTCGGGCTTCGGTTCCCACACCTTCTCTGAGGGAAACCCCCTCGTGTTGTCGAACAACCTCGTCATCCACGCACGGAACGTCTCCTTGGCGAACCGCTTCGATGCTATCATTCCGGCTGACGCTTTCGACCTGAGCTTGACCTTCGACGGTCTGATCGACTGGGCGTTGGAAGCGTCGGAGACGGAGACAGTCGCATCCTCGGACGTCCTGCGCGACCTGACGGGTTCGGTGACGGGCACTGTTGGTGCCTACTTCATCCTGCTCGACAAGGTTCCTACCACCATCAACTACGTGCGTGGTCCGTCCCCGACGTACACGAATCTCACGTTCAATCAGGTGGCAGGTACCACGATCGTCTACTTCCTGACGGACCCTGCGGTCACCCTCACGATCGACTACATGTACGAGGGCGCGGAGCCAGAGCCGGGTGCTACGTACTTCATGACTGGGTACACCAAGCGACCGGACACGGACTACGAGAGGGGGCAGTTGTTCTTCACGAAGGACGCGGCCCGTGACTTCCTCGCCCCGATGACCCCCGCGAACGATGCTGCCATCGCGAACGAGATCGCCTGGGAACAGGACGAGGCCAGCCTCCCCGGCGTCGTCGTCTTCCTTGTGCGTGACAGCGATGGTGATGGGATCTACACCACGTCCGACTACAAGACGGCAATCTCTGTTTCTGAATCGTTCAAGGGAACGATGGACATGGTTGTCGTCAACCAGTACGCGGCACGCGCCACCTTCCGTGACAGCGTGATCAACATGAACGATCCCACGGTGGCTCGTCGTCGCATCGGCTACTTCGGGTTCCCGACCAACTACCCCATCGGCGACACCTTCACGGCAGACTCGCGTGTCTACGCGGCTCGTCGTGAGCTTCAGGTGTTCGAGGAGTCGGTTGCACGCGGGACGCTCGCCGTCATCGGGAACTCGTACGCGAAGAAGACGATCAGCGTCCAGCCCTTGGGCAATTCGGACACGCTCTCGTCTGTCCCGACACAGGTGACATTGGACGGCTCCTTCCTGGCGGTCGCGTTGGCTGCTCGGGTGGCATCGTTCAACGAGCCCTGGCAGACCATCTACAACGTCAGCGTCAGCGGCTTCGACGAGATCGAATCACTCACTGAGCAGCAGATGATCCAGCTTCAGGATGCAGGCATCATCGCTATCCGCGTCGAGGGAGAGTCTGGGTTCTACCAGGGCACCATGACGACGGACGAGACGGAGGCCAGCACCCAGCAGCTTTCCGGTACCGTCCAGCGCCACTATGTACTGTCTCGTCTCCAGGACGTCATCAACCGGCGCGTCATCGGCTTCGTCGCCGACAGCCCGGAGGAAGCGGCTCAGGCACTCAGCGGCGAGATCATCGCGGAGCTTGGGTCGATGGTGTCGGAAGGCAAGATCGGTCAGTACATCGAGGAGTCTACGGGCACGTCCCGACCCCTCAGCCCGTCGTCCGACGTGGTTGCATTCCGTGACCGACGTGACCCGACCAAAGCCTACTTCCGAGCGTCGTGGTACCAGAAGTACCCGATCCTCTACGTTGATGGGTTGGTCGCAGTTGACTCCCCCACTCCGTAGCTGAATAACTTGATAGGTGGATGAAGTGACCAAGTATTCCAAGGTTCGTGGGAACTGCGGGGCCAAGTGCCACTGCTCGAAGTGCAAGACGCCACTCATGGCCCTTGTGGACGACCTCGATCCCGTCGAGTATTTCGACCGGGAGCGGAACGCGAGAGACGTCATTCGCGCAGCGAAGAAGAAGCTGAGCGCGCTCGACGACCCTTTGGGGTCGGATGCCCTTGATCCCGACGAGTATCACAAAGAGCATGGCATCTGCCCTGACGGATACCATTACGACGAAGATACCGATGCGTGCGTGGAGACCAAGCACGCAGGGAACAGTAGTCCAAACGACGCCTTCGGCGCGCTCTCACGAGAAGACCAAACAAGCCTCTGGGGAGTGAGCAAGGAGCTTGGTGACCTCTTTGGCTCTGGCCTGGATGAGAAGGAAACCTCGAAGAAGCTGATGGACGCAGCAGAACTTTTCCGCAAGGGCGGGGGGAACGGCACGGGTCGCCTCCTAGAGAAGGTGGCCGAGCGCGGTAGCCACGAGCAGAAGATTGCGCTCGGCAAGAAAGTTTGGAACACAGTCAAAGACCTGTGACCGAAAGAAACTGAAGCATGGGTGGATGAAGTGACCAAGTATTCCAAGGTTCGTGGGAACTGCGGGGCCAAGTGCCACTGCTCGAAGTGCAAGAGCGGCCACGCCGAGGGTTGCTCCTGTCCTGGGTGTCAGGAAGCAGCATCGGTGCTGGAAGAGACGCCACTCATGGCCCTTGTGGACGACTTCGACGACCTCGACCCCGTCGAGTATTTCGACGAGCTTGACGATCTCCATCAGGAACTCGACCCGGAAGACGAGGATGACAGCGTCTTCGAGGACTACGTGGAGGAGCGTCAGCACCTCTACACGGACCTCTCCGACCGGGAGCGGAACGCGAGCGCAGATGATGAGGGCTGGATCGATGTGTCCAAGCTCCCCTCGCATCCAATGAACACGAGCAGGACAACAGCGACGTCACAGGATTGGGGAGTTGAGCAGGGCCAGGAGCGCAAGCTCAACCAAGCCCTAGACAAGATGATGGACAGCGTGCAGGAGGCGTGGCGCAGTCCGTCGCTCAGCGACAGCGCGAAGGGATCGGCGCCACAAAAGGCGTACAACAAGTTCCTACTGCCGCTCCTGAAGAAGATGCTCCCCGATCCGGAGCCGACCACTCAGCCTCATGGCAACATCGTGAAGACCAAGCTCTATTATCTCGAAGACGAGATGCAGGAGCACTTTCCGAACATCCCGAGTGACGCTCGGGTATCGTACTACGGCAGCACCGCCGACACCTGAGGCTCAGTCGTAATGCGCGGCGGGTCGATCCTTATGACCGTGCCGTGTTCCGGGGGATTGTGGTCCCAAACCCAGCCGCCCGCGCTCGCCTGGCACCAGGCGTACACGGGCTTCCCGGTGTTCAGTGTCTCGGCGAAAGCGTCGATCATGAAGGAGTGTGAGGGGGCTTCTTTTCTGGTCACTGCTGTTTTTCCTTTGCTCGTAGGTAGGAGCGAAGCGCCACGGTAGCGCGCGCGTTGGTTCTCTTGTCTAGGACTTTCGTGTCGAGGCTGTTTTGGAATCCGCGCGGGTCATCGGTGGCAGCGTCATTGACCTGTTCCTGAGAGCAGATCCAAAGCTGGTCAGGGTCGACGAACGTGGCGGCCTGACGCCAGTTGGGGTGACCGCGCTTCGCTCCGGTGGGGACCTCGTATCGAGACCCCGCCGTGCGGCTGAACAGGGGCGCCCACACCGAATAGCCGCTGTCATCGACCAGCAGGCAAACAAACCAGTGCCAGCCTAAAACACGACACGACAGCCGGTAGAGCTTAGACACAGCCCCAGCGTTCTCCAGAACATCTGGGTCTAGGTGCAGGACCAAGCCTCTTCGTGGTTCCATCATCCCCCCCTGAGATCCCTTGTGAGGGGTGCGGTCTGCCTTGGCAACCCGTACAGGGCTGCTGGCATCCCCGCCGCTTACAAGCGACCTGGGAGGCTTTGAGGTAGTCATGAGACCGGCCTCAGCGGAAGATGGGGTTGGTCAGGGCAAGTACGGTACAGTCGTAGTGGGCCGGGTTCCAATCTGACATGTTCCCTCCTGTATCAATGAAGACAGAGCATACACACCGCACCCCTGCCTGTAAACAGGCTCTTTACGGCTATAGTTTCCTGTTAAGATCCGGGTACTTAGCCTTAACGAACTTTCTCCTATTGACGGCAGGCTGGAGAGGTTTACAGTGTTGTTGCCAGGAACGGCAATCAACATCCCTAGGAGGCGCAGAGATGACCCATCCTATCCCACCCCCCGGATACTACCGGGACCACCTCCCTGCCGAATACCAAGCTCTCCGCCTCGCGCGGACAGACAGACCGATCACCGGGATGGTCCACCGGGCAGACCTTGCGGGCGAGATCGCCAGCCACTTCGACAGTGTCGAAAACGAGCACGCACCCTACTACGCCCAGGCGCTGCGCGATGGTCGCCTGGTTCCGGTCGCCTACCCACCAGCGTCCGACAGGTATTGGGCGCCGGGCGAGCTTTTCCTTCGTTCGTGACTTCCAGGAGGGACCTAGTCATCTGCCTGAGTCCAACTACCAAAGATGGTTGCCCCCATACGGAAGATGAGATAAAACAAGCTGAGATGAATGAGGCTTGGTCGGAACACGAGTGGGAAGACCCGAGTGCAGAGCGAGTTCTCATCGAGCAGGTCGAGAGCGACAAGGCCAGCGGTGCCTGGAACCGCATCTACCGAGAAGATACCTAACCGCCGAGAGGCACCATAACAGCCCCATAGGGCACGGAGAGACGATGACTAACAACCAGATGGACAACCTGATCGAGCAGTTCAAGTCGGACCTGACCAACATCTTCATGCAGGAGGTGCAGGAAACCGTCCAGACAAAGCTGTCGACGATCGTGTCCGACGTGATGAGCAAGAGCATCAAGGTCAAGAGCATCAAGGTCAAGGGCGTCAAGGCCAAGGGCGTCAAGGCCAACGGGTCCAAGAGCGCGAAGTCGGCAACCGTGAAGATGCGCAAGAAGGGGCAGAAGCGGACGCCAGAGCAGATCGCCTCCGTCGCCAAGAAGGTGCTCGAAGCCATCGTGAAGGAGCCGGGACTCAACGCGGAGGGGTTGCGGGACCTGCTCGGCATTCCGACGAAGGAACTCCAGACCCCGCTCGCCCGCCTGTTCGATGACAGCAAGATCGCATACGAAGGGCAGGCGCGGGGTACCCGCTACTACCCAGCGAAGTGACGATGACGTGCGTGGGGTCCGGCTACTGTTGCTCTAAGGCGCCTTGTTCCCTCGGGCTCAAGCTCCACGGGCCACAGGCCCCATGCCCATCACTCATCTACGACGACGACGCAGGGAGGTACTGGTGTCAAGAAGTACAAAACGCGGAGGGGAAACCGCGCTCCCTGCTCGTCGAGGGCCTAGCGATCGGGGCGGGATGCTGCTCGTCGATGAACAGCACCCGGCAAGACATGATCCGGCTGGGAAAGCCGGCCCCGAGGCCCTTCCGATAGACCTTCTGCTCGCGTTCACCCGCGCCATGGTCCAGATGACTGTCAATCATGACGTCCTCTACCTGGCGGTATTGCAGGCGGCGAAGGAGACCGGGTGCGGTCACGAGGAAGCCGAACGGCTCATCGTAGCGGCCCTCAAGGAGCACAAGGCAGCCAGCGTGTGGCCGAAGGGGTTCTGATCTGATGGACGAAGGAGGACACCCACGTGCAATACAGCACCCGTCTCGTGGTCCGGTTTACGATGGTGGACAACTCGACAGAGCGCGAGAGCCGCCGGACCCTCATCGAAGTAGAGCCTATCCCCGTCGCTGCCGGGGGCGCCTATATGCTGTCATCGTCGTCCCCCGGCGATAACGAAGAGCGGCGCATCGGTGACGACGACAGCGACTAGCTAGTCTTCAGCCACATCCTCGTCAACATCTTCACCGCCCAGGAGCCACTTGACCTCAGTCAAGTTGTCTGGGTGGGTGTCGATGTGGATCGCCTTGAAGGCGTCGAAGCTCGGCCACACCTGAACGCAGGGGGTAGCTCCTCGCCACTCGACGGAGCAGCGGCCTGACGGAAAGACGATGCCGTCCGCGACCGGACCCGTCCCAGAGACACCCGTCTCATCTGCGTTGCGGATCACAGTGAACGGCTGCGGGTCAGGGATCTTCGGACCTCGGACCCGCCGCTCACCCGTCTTGTCCTTCACGGGTTTCTCAGGTGCGTCGCCCATCAGTTTCCCCCTGACCGCCGCAAACGTCGCACTGGACGATGAGGTGTGCGTCCAGTGGTAGCACGCCCATCCCCAGGCAGGTAGAGCATTGAACACGGACGTGTTCGTGCTCCTGTACTTGTGGAAGGTCTTCGTAACCGTCGTCGTAGGTCATACTTCAGAATGGTGGATGGCATGGTCTTTCCTAGTGGAACCAAGCGGGTACTACCACGCAGTACATTCAGACGGGGTCATCGTACTCGTACCAGTCGTACTGGGGAACTTCGCTTGCCTCGTCGGGCAACAAGTCCGCTGCGGTGATGGCTTCCCTCTCCTCTTGGTTTTCCTTTAGCTCCTCGCACCAGTCGAGGTGGTTGTACCACTGCTCGCGCTTGATCTGATGCCAGAGCCCGAGCACGGTGTGCCTTCGCTTGTAGCGCCACTGACTCTGGTCTGGGTTCGCAGACCAGAGCATCGAGTAGATGCACGAGTAGGTGAGGCCCGTCCTCATGTCATCGTAGACGACACCGCACGTCGGGCACGTCGAGTCGCGTGCGACAGCCACCTCAGCCCTCTGGCTTGAGTAGGCGCAGCGCATCCTCAGCCCGCGTCTTAGCGGTCTTCGTATGGTTTTGCCGGAGAGCGGCGAGCACGCCTTCGAGAAGCTCTGTCACGCCGTCAGGAGCGGGGACTACGTCATCCTGCACAGTGGAGTGCGGTCCAGCCGCGTAGATGACGAGAGCCGCGTGTTGTCGAAACCAACTCTTGCCATCAGGCGTGAGCATGTCCCAAGTATCGACGAGGTGAGGGCTCATCTGGATGTCTGGGCGGTCGGGTCCGAGAGACCAACCTGCGTCAATTCTCCATAGCCGCCAAGCACGAAAGAAGAGTTCGGCGATCACGTCGATTTGGTCTGCCAGCGTCGTCATGCAACCGTTGTACGCGAGCGCGAGCCTCAGCGAAAGCGGGAACCGGCAGCCAACGTCCGCTTCCGGCGTTTTCGTATGCCATCACGATACCCATGAGAGCCACGCCGCCCGGTCCTTGCCAGTGGCGATCTTCAACCACCTGGAGAAGCCCGCTCCGTCGATTTGCGGAACCCGGCGTCGCTGAGCAGGTCGTCGGCAGTGAAGCCGAGCGATTCGAGCGCGTCGTCGACGGTCGGGCCTTCGGCTTTGACGGAAGAGACTCCCGCTGTGATGGGTGGGTTTCGGAACACGCCGTCCTCGCCATCGCTGGAAATGTCGACGGCGTCCTTCGCCACCTTCTTGATCATCGCCAAGAGGCTGACGACGACAGGGTCGTAGGGCCTCTCATTTGTCTTGGTGAAGTTGAACTCGTCGTGCAACTTCTTGCCGAGAGAGAAGCTCTCGTACGACTCATCGCCTGCGCCGTTGAGCGAGATGTACTCAGGGGTGAGTTCCGGCTTTCCGTTTCCATCGCCGCTGGCCAGAGCGATGCCTTGCTCAGTTGCCTTCTTGATGATGCTCTTCGCGCGGAGAAGGATCTTCTTCCACTCCTGGTCGGTGAAGTCGCGCTTCTGGTTCCAGTAATGTGTGTAACCGGCAGACAACTTGCTGGCGGCCTTCACTGCCTTGGCGTTGAGGTCGCGCTTCAGCACCCATCCGCCACGGCTGTAGTCGCCCTTGCGGGAGCACTTGTCGCAGAGCTTCTCGACGCGCATGATGGTGTGGCCGTCGGTCATGGACGCGACCTGCTTCGCCTTGGCGCCGCACCATTTGCAGACGTCGCCTCCTCTGAGGACGAGGTCGGCCTCGGTGAGCTTCGCAGCGGCCTCGACATCGAACCCGGCCTCGGCGAGAGCCTGGTCAACGGTGATCTCTGACGCGATGCCCATGTCAGCCAAGGCATCATCGACCGAGTAGCTGTCGGACTCGATCCCGGCACTTCCGAACACAGGAGTCAGCCCGGCGGGGGAATTCGTCTTCTGGAAGACGCGCACAGGACGAATGCCTTGGTCCATCAGAGCTTCCATGGCACGGATGGCGAACATCGAGTCATCCATGTCCACAGGAGCAATGCCGCCCGGGATATCCGGAGCCAGGTAGAACGCGGCGAAGACCTGAGGCTCAGCGGAAGATCGCTTCATGCCGAGCCCTTCGAGGATCTCGCCACCAAGCCCCTCGGCATCATGCTTCCTCAAAACGATGGTCAGTTTCACTCGGGACTCCTGCGATGAACGTCTCTTACAAGCAAGGGTGTGTATCTGAGTGACGGGGTGCCGTCACCTCTTCCGACATCGCGAGGCGCGTGGTACCCAGAGACATGGCCAGACGGAAGAAAGCACCAACTCTACCCCTTCCGCGTTCTTGGTTGCCAAGACAGGAATGGTCTGGTCCGCCGCGCACAATGAGCGAGACGATGCTGTCGGGGCGTTTCCCCCGTCCTGGTACGAAAGCTCACTTACGTGCCTTGCTACTAGCTGCTGGTTGGGACCGAGACCACTTGGAGAAGGCGGTCCTAGATCGAGTCCTCGTCCGTCTGTTCGACCTTACCGCAGAAACGATGGTGAAGACAGACGACGTGGGCGGGCTCGCCACAAAGCTACGCAAAGCGGGCCTCAAGGTGGATGCTGTGCCCCGCACCGAGAAGAAAGCACCTACGCGATGGCTCTCTGAAACCTGGGACTCGATCTCAAGACACCCGTGGTGGGTCGCGTCCTCTGGCGGCTCTAAGTCGCTTGTCCTCGTAGGCAACTCCTCTGACAAGGTGGAACAAGGATCCGCTGCCTTCATTCGTGACGTATGGTCGGGCCTTGGTGATGGTCCGGAGCATCGACTCCCTGTCTTCCGGCGGATGAGCCTGGTAGCTCTGATGAGCCCCGAGACTTTGACGAGGTTCATGGAGGGAACTGGATCGACTACCGATCTGCTCGTCATCCACGGCGGCTTCCTAGACGCCGACTCTCTGTATCAAAACTTCGCTTACCTGGCGGCAGTAAAGTCTATGTTTGGTGGGTTTCTCCTGTACGAAGCGGTCGTTCCTGATGGTGTTGATGGTGCTCGTCTCGTCGACGTGGCCCGCAAGTCCGGGTTCCCGCTCGCCGTCGGGGTGGGCTGATGGTTACGCGGATGCAGGATGCTGGCGGACCTAGGGACGATGATGAGCCCAAGGTAACCAGGCGCCGAACCTATAGCGACGACGATTTCGACGATAAGGGCTACCAGCCTGACGCGGACGACGATGAGGCTGACGCAGGTCCGATGACGGACATAGCGGCGCCCGAGTTTGAGGTATCGCGTCTTCACAACGGGCAGCTTGAGTTCGTCACCTTGGTTCGTGTTCTTCTGGACCAGGACCTACAGGGGCGCCTGTGGCCGCGCCTGAGCGAGACTCACTTCGCTGCCGATACTACGCGGGCCATCTACAAGCGGCTCCAGACGCTCAACCAGAGCGGTCGTGAGTGGCCTAAGCTAGCGGCTCTGTCGATGGACCCCGCGTTGTCCCCTGCGGCGCAGGCGCAGTTGCATACTGTTGTCTCTCGGGCGGACATGGGCAAGCCCCTTACGCACGGCAGCATCACCTTGTCTGATGGGCATGAGGTCCCGTTGGAGTCCCCCTCTGATTTCGAGGGGCACGTATTCGATCTGCTGGACGCCTATCGCATCACGCGCCTTGCCGCAGAGCAGTTCGTCGGTGCCATCGCCAAGCTGTCTGACGACGAAGAGTTCGACCCCCTTACCGGGCCAGAGCTTGTCGAGCGCGCGGCTGCGGAGGTGCTGTCGATCCGGGGGCAGGAGTCGATCTCCGACGTCATTTTGCACTTCGGTCACGGCACGACCGAGGAAGATGAGGTTAAGCGCGCCCGCGAGCTACGCAAGCTGTTCGCGGAGGACAGGCCCCGGTTCAAGACGGGTATCCGTGGCCTCGACGATAAGAGCGGTGGCTTCCAGCCTGGTGAGGTGGTGCTCCTCGGTTCCTCGACGGGCGGAGGCAAGACCGCTGCTCAGTTGACCATGATGCAGAACATGGCGCGCATGGGAACCTCATGCGCGATGCTCCAGCTTGAGCTTTCGCTTGAGCAGATGGATGAGCGCATCAGCGCCGGGCTGGCGAAGGTCAACAGCGACATCCTTCGCAACGGGGCGATCTCTCCTAAGCTCCAGAAGAAGATCACCCAAGCCTGGGAAGACTTCCACGAAGACTGCCTAGACGCCCGCTCGCGCTTCACCATCTACGCACCTTCCGCACAGACAGTCTCCGGCTGCGAGATGGTCTTCAAGCAGTTCCCTTACAAGGTTTGGTTCGTCGACTACGTTAACCTCATCGACCTCGGTGGTGACGACGCCAAGATCGACGGGTGGCAGAAGCTCTCCAAGATCACCAAAGCATTCAAGGCGCTGGCGAAGAAGTACAACATCTGCATTGTGCTCGCTGTCCAAGTCAACATCGACAACGACGGCAACATCGAGATCCGCTACGCGCGTGCGATGAAAGAGGACGCCGATATCGTCATCGTCTGGCACATGACGCAGGAGGCTCGCGACGAGGGGGTGGTCTGGTGGAAGCACCTAAAGGCCAGGCAGTACGAAGCGTTTGATTTTCCAGTGAAGGTTGACCTACAGTATTACCGCTTCGAGTCCTTTTCCGATGGCGACCTCCCGGAGAAGAGTAAGCGTACGCTAGGCAGGAAGAAGATCCACAAGAAGGACGCGATCGACGAGGCTGTCGACACCTTCAAGAAGAAGGACAAGCCGTTGGTGGTGGACGATGACCGTCCGCTGGTAGATGCTGCCTTCGCCGCCGATATAGAAGCGCTTCTTCCGAAGAAGAAGCTGATCCTCGCCGACGACGACGACGATTACGCCGATTTGGACGAGGACTGATCATGAAATACACGGCGACGCGCATCGTGGATCTTGACCAAGATCCCTGCGTAGGATGTTCTCTATCAGGCATCAAAGATGGGTGCTCCCGCGTCCCCCTCCGTCGTTACGATGCGGAAGGCCAGTTAGCTGACCCCGACGACCCGGTTGACCTACTCGTGGTTGGGGACGTACCCACCGTCTACGACCACCGTCGGGCTCAGTATCTTGGCGACGAAGACGGAAAGACAATCCTGAGCGGGGTGAAAGACCTCGGCCTCAAGTCGTTTGCCATTATCCCTAGCGTAAGGTGTTGGGCACGGGGAGAAGTGAATCACTTCATGCTCCCCCCGGAGTTCCGAAAGGGGTGGGGAGAGGAAGCACCTGTGCAGCCCTTCGACCACGCTAAGGAGGCTGTCGTACACTGCAAAGAATACGTTACTAGGGCTCGCGCAGCCCTTCAACCAAAGGTGACCCTGGCCCTAGGCTCGTTCGCGGCGGAAGCTCTCGGTCTTGGCAACAACGTGAAGCGTCTTAGGTCGACGCCGATTCACCCCAACCCCGGCCTCGCCGCTGCTAGCCAGAAGGAAGGTATCGTCGTCACTTGGGACCGCGTTTACACGAGAACCTCACGCTGGGCAGGTACCGACCTGTGGTGGGATATTGACCACAAGCTGCCGGGCTTGCTTACTACGGGCTACTCTACGCCGCGTGGCGACTCAAGCACTGTTGAGCACATCATCCTCGACACCGTAGCCAAAGTAGAGCGCTTCGTAGACGATTGTCTCAACGACGCTGACGTAGACACCCAAGACCTCCTTTCGTTTGACTTCGAGACCGATGGCCTTGCTCGATCGAAGTCCAGCAACCGGATCCTCAATGTCGGCTTTAGCTTCACGAGCGACGAGGACACGGCGTACGTAGTTCCGCTCATGCACCCCGAAACGCCTTTCTCCGGTGAGGAGCTAGACATGGTGATGGCGGCCCTGGGTCGCCTGTGGCGAGCGAAGGGGGCGCGCTTCTACGGCTTCCTCGCGCACAACGCACAGTTCGAGACCGAGATGATCAAGGTCTTCTGGGATATCTGGATCGGTGAGGACGGCGGTAAGCCTATTCTTGACACCCTGATCTTGGCTTACCTCGCGGACGAGAACAGGCACAAGACGGGCATCAAGAAGCCATATTCGCTTGAGACCTTGGCGTTGGAGTACCTCGGGTTCCGCTGGTACAGCGAGACCAAGATCAAGGGGATGCGTGACCGCCTGGCGGAAGAGAAGCTCACGCGCGTGAACCAATACGTCGGCTACGACGCTGCTGTGACAGCCCGTCTCTGCAACCATCTGTTCGAGGTGATGGCAGCGGAGGGGTCTATCGAAGACCTTATCAAAGTAGCCGTACACCTCTACGCAGAGGCAACGCTGTACACAAGCGACATGACATTGACGGGACAGAGGATCGACATTGAGCTTCTTCGTATGCTGCGTGCCGATGACTCGGCAATCGTCCACCGCCTCGCCGAGATCAGGAAGACGTTCGACAACAGCCCTAAGGTCAAGAAAGCAGTCAAGATAGCACTAGAAAAGCTCAACCAGAAGAGGAAGAACAAGGTAGGGTTGGTGGGCTTGAAACCGATGTTCAAAACCTCGGCCACCGATGCTGCCGCGCAGTTCAACCTCAACAGCCCGGAGCACCTGCGCGCCCTCTTCTCCGACGTAATGAAGCTCCCAGGGGCTCAGAAGTCCGTCGCCAAGGAATGGCAGGACAGATACAAGGACCGCCACGAACTTGTGGCACTGTTCCAAGAGTACCAGTCACTATCCAAGCTGGACTCTGCCTACCTGCAACCCATCGCGATGTGGGTCCAGCAGAGCGATGACGGTCGCCTGCACCCGAGCTTCAACCTTTCGCGTACCACGTCAGGACGCCTGTCTGCCTCGGAACCAAACACGCAACAAGTACCTAGAACTAACAGTCGTGCCAAGAAACAAATCAAGTCTCTCTATTGCGCCGGCCCCGGTAACGTCCTCATCCAGTTGGACTTCTCGCAGGCAGAGGTGCGGTGGCTTGGGATCCTGTCCGGCGACAAGAACCTACGGAAGAAGTACGAGGTAGCAGAGAGCTTGAAGAAGCGGCTGTTGGAGGATCCTGATAACGAGGAGCTTCAGCGTGCGATTCTCATCGAGGGTGACCTCCACATGTCGACGGCCATCGACATGTACAAGCTGGACCAACGCGCTGTGCTCGACGAGCTTGGTGAGTACACCAAGCTCGCTAAGAACAAGCGCCAGGCAGCAAAGTCGATCTGCTTCGGTCTCATCTACGGCAAGCACTACAAGAGCCTCGCCCGCGACCTTGGCATAGAGGTCGCGGAGTCAAAGGACACTGTCGATAAGTGGATGAGCCAGTTCCCGCAGGCAGCAGCTTGGCTGAAGAACGTTGACGACACCATCGCGAAAACCTGCGTGTCCCGCTCCCCCTTCGGTCGATGGCGTCGTCTCCCGGAAGCCAAGTCGGTCGACAACTCGGTGGCAAACCGAGCGAAGCGTCAGGCACGTAACACGCCTATCCAGTCGGCAGCCTCAGACTTCTGCATCTATGCGGCGTGTGAGCTACGTAAGCGCCTCAGAGATGACCCACGCATGAAGGAGGTACGGATCGTGAACACCGTACATGACTCCCTCATCGCTGAGATGCCTGCCGATCCAAAGGTCATTCGTAGATACTCAATGATTGCCAAGGAGGTCTTCACGGATCCTAACCTCATCGAGAAGCACTTCGGGGTTGTGCCATCCGTCCCGCTCGCGGTCGACTTCGAGGGAGGCATCAACTGGGGGAACATGAAGGGCTACGATATGTCCAAGAAGTCCCTGAAGCGCGTTATCTTTGACGCTAATGTGCTTAGCAAGCAGCCCGCCGGTACGGTGTTCGACGACCTCGTCGGTAAAGGTCTTCTGTATGACGAGCGTGGGCTTCTGTCTGATGAAGACCAGCCCGAGATGAAGCCTCCCGCTGTAAAGAACAGCGAGACCAGCCACGCAGCAGCCGATGACGTCCAGAACAGAACCAAGGCCATGCGTACCGAGATACTCAAGTTGCTTCGCTCCAAAGGAACTAATGGGATGACGTGTGACGAGGTTGAGGTAACGCTCAATATGAAGCATCAGACAGCGAGTGCCAGGATCGCCGAGTTGTCGCAGAGGGGCCGCATTGTGAAAGTCGGCAAGCGTCTTACGCGCAGCGGAAGCAAGGCGAACGTGTATCTACACAAGGTGCATGCCGAGACGTTCTACAGCGCCGCCGAGGACCAGTACCGCACGTGAGCGGGCGCCCTACGCCATGACGAATTACACTGTCTAGTGGCACCCTGACCAAGAGATAGGGGACACGAAATGGTTGTACTCAGCGCACCTCCGCCTCCACTTGTATGTGAAGAAGACGCCAAAGACAGGGCACTACGAGACACGGAAATCCAGGTGTGGCTTGACAGGCATCTCTCTCTGTCGTCGCCGATCACGGCAGCCATGCTTGCAGGCCCCCCTATGAAGCCGCGTGAAAAGCCCCCAGAAGACCCTGAGACGCCTGCTGAACCCGTAGAAATGATCCTGGCTACGCGGAGCAGAGCAGCTATACGGGGGCCATCAGGTGCTCCTGTGCCCATCCCAGGACTATAGAACTCGGGCACCCGACGGGGTCGTCATGCATCCTCTATTTGAGCAGAGAGGTTTTCAATGGCGACTATCCGTCTGACAGTTCAGCTTGGTTCCGCGGCGCTTCCCGATACCGTGGCAAACGCGCACCGCATGTTTGTCTACGGTGGTGTCAGCCCCGTGACCTCGACGACAGCGATTGCAGGCAACATCGGCAGCCGGATGTCTCGTGACGACCGGGCCTATGACCTCAATCGACCTCGTATTCCGGGCGCTATCTGCGTCACCTCGTACCAGCCGCAGCGCTTCGCCTCGACGGACCTGGCTGGTAAGCCTGAGCTTGCCGACGCCATCGCGCGCACCATCGAGGCGGGCTTCGTCGAAGCCTTGGACCTCAGCGCAGCCATCGCGGGTCAGACAGGCGCGACGGCTGCTATGGCGGCGGCATCGGGTGGGTTCATCACTGTCACCGGCCTCACTGGCATGGTGGACCCGGACAGCCTTGGCCACTTCCTCACCATCAGCGGTGCTGCCACGGTAGCCAACAACGGCACGTTCGAGATCGTGCGCTACAACTCCGCCACGAGCGTGGACATCGTCGCGGGCGCTGCCCCGGGCGGCGATGCCAACAACGCTTCTCTCACATGGACAGAGCTTGGCGACGTGATGGATCGACTCGCGTTGGAAGCCTACCTCTGATCCTGGGAGACAACATGAGCGAAGAGACAGAAGTCGTGAAGAAGGCGGGGCTTGGCCTCAAGGCGTTCTTCATGAAGAACGGCAACTTCTCAAAGACGGCTACGTTTGCTACCCTCGGCAACACGCTTGTCCTTGTTGCTTACGTCCTGTCTTGGTTCTCGGGGACCACGTTGGTGCTTGGCACCGTGGGAACGGTTACGTTGCCCGCGTTTGATGTTGGGGCAGCAGCGGCGCTCCTCGGCATCCTCAACGGAACGTACTTGGGCAACAATGCCATCAAGGCCAAGAACGGATAATGATCATGGATCGACTCCGTAACAAGCTGGAGGAGGTGGACGCTCTGCTGCGCGCTGCTACGGTGAGCGGCGCGTCCGGGAACTACGAGTACCTCCTGGGCATCGAAGGGATCCCAGAGTTCAGCCGTCTTCCGAAGCCTGTGAGCACGCGCCGGTTCGACACCAAGGGGCTCTTCCGCCACAGGAAGCGCTACGCTGCGGAGTTCAGCCGGCCTATCCCGCTGGTTCTTGTCTTAAAATACGACCTCACCCCACTGTCGGCGCATGATCCGATCATCGTCGAGGAGGCCCGCGGTCTCTTCCAGGCGGATGTCCTCGACGCTCTGATAGGACCCAACAAGCAGTTCAGGCTCTCGCTCGGATCAAAGACCCTCGTCTTCGCTGAGGCAGCGGACACTCGGCGTCATGTCTCGCTGATGCTGTTCGATGCGGGCAAGAACCTCCTCGACTCCCGCGACTACGACGACATGGACGAAGCGATCAAGGTGCTGTGGTCTCATCTTTCGCCTGCGAAGCGTAGCGAATACGCGGAATCGATGGTTCCGAGGATGTGAGATCACGTCGTTGTTGACGACACCGCGTGGCGACGGGTACCTTGCTCCTCGCTATGATTTACGAACTCCGCGTACGCGACCCTAAGCGCACTCCCGTACCCCACTGGGACAAGGTCGCCTTTCTCCAAGGCAAGCAAACCTTCAACTTCAAGCCTGGGCTGAACATCATCTTCGGTCCCAATGGATCTGGGAAGTCGACTCTCCTGACGGGGATCGCCATCCTCATGCACTGCTGGCGGACGAACTGGCCGCGTGTGTCTAAGGAGTCGATCTCGGACTTCATGCGGCCATTCGGTACCTGTGATGGGCTCTTACTGGAGCACGACGGGTCGCCTGCTCGGTACCTCGGCATCGACGAGCCTGGTTACCCTCCCGAGAAGGGCATCTCCGAGGAGAAGCTCCTGTTGAAGCCCGACGTCGTGGGGCGCGCTTCGATGAAGATGAGCCACGGTCAGGCGAGCATCGCGAAGCTGGTGCGATTCCTCAAGGCCAAGCCTGAGCGCGTGAGCTACTCTTTCACACGCGCCAAAGCGACCGCTCGCTGGTCTCCGATCTACGAGGCCGGGATCGAATCCATCAAGAACAAGCGCTCGGACAAGGGATCTCCCAGGCAGCACATCATCCTGCTCGACGAGATCGATCGATCGCTCGACTTCGCGAAGCAGGCGGCGGTGTGGAAGCAACTGCGTCTATTGGCGAAGGACCACCAGATCATTATTGCCTCTCATAGCCCATTCGCAGTTTCGTCACCGAACGCGCACTACATCGAGACCACCGAGGACTACCTCAACAAGAGTCGGCGCGCGCTTTCTCTTGTCCTCGACGACCTGCGTGAGATAGGAAACAGTGAGCAGGATGCACACGCGGCGTAGCTTTGCTAGTTGACGACGACGGTATCTCGTGCGACTAACACACTACACACCATGTCCACGACGCAGCACTCCCCTGGCCCACTGTCTTCCTTGTTCAACCTACAGTGGATTGGCGTTGTTATTGACTTCATCAGGTCAATGTTCTCACGACGGTATCCGCTCTGCCCGAACTACTGGCCGGTCAACGCCATCGTCCCGCAGCATGCGAAGACGACGGACGATCTTCTGTGGGTGGCGAACTGCCCATACACAGGCCGTCACCTCGGTGTGTTCGACGACCGTGCGGATGCGGAGTCGGCGGTCTGGGAGGCTACGGAGGGCTGGCACAGTGCTCGATCTGCGCAACGGTGAGAAGCTCATCTTCCACACGAAGCCCGAGACCGTCGCCACCGTCCTCGGGCGCTTCACAGACCACTACGCGATTCTCTACGCCCCTGACGGAACGGTAAACACCGCCGAGGTCAGGCAGCTTCCTTTCGCGATGCTGAAGAGCGGCATCGAGGAAGGTCTTCTTCGGCGCGCTGGTGACCCCGTGAAGACCCCCAAAGCCAAGAAGACCAAGAAGGCACCGAGTGCTGTTGTGCCGCCGTGGGCGAAGACGTGAAGGTCACCCCGGTACAGCCTCTTCTGGATGGCCAGGTGGAGGTGCTGGATGAACGCGGGGTGCGTTGGCGCACCTTGCCTCATATATCGTGCTTTCGCATTTCTGAGCGTGGTGAATCTGAAATCCTCGACAAACGCCAGGGTGAAGGTGGACGTGGTAATCATCAGGGCGTGTGGCGTAGACAACGTACTCGCGTAGATGAAGATACAGGCCATCTCATAAAGGAAAGTAAGATTAGCAGCAAATATATCTATCGCCTTATGGGGCAGGCTTTCTTTGGCGAACTTGGGTGGAGGCAGCGCATCGCCTTCGTGAATGGTGACGTTGGTGACCTGCGCATAGAGAACTTGACGGTGGCCGGTAGCGGGAAGCGCGCACCAGGCACCGAGCCCTTCAAGACGAGGAAATCAGGCTCAGGCCAGCGTCGACGACGTAAGCGTGGTGGTACGCCAGTCGTACTCACCGCAAGCGCTCGCAGGTTCCCAGACGATATGGCGCAGAAGCTGATCGATGATTGGTTTCGTGGTGACTACGACACCTATGCTGAGGCTGCGGAATCACTTGGTATTCCGGTACTCTCTGCTAACCGCATCATTCTTGGCAAATGTCGCAAGCACCTCACTAGACCAGAGGACCGGCTGAGGTACACGTCTTCTACCCCGATCTCAACTTTGCGTGAAGTCATCAACCGGTGGAACGCAGGCGACTTCGCGACAAAGAGGCAGGTCGCCCGCTACTACAATCTGGAGGATGCTTTTGTGACACGACTTCTTAATGGCGACGCCAGCAAGAAGCTGTACGCCGTGGTTCCAAGCCCGGTCGTGAAGAGGAACCTTGGGGGAAAGAAAGCGGGGAGGCTCACCGCGAAAGATGTTCTGGCAATTCGTCAGCGTGTCGCCAGGGGAGAGAAGAAGACCGAGATAGCTGCGGACTTCGGTATATCTAGTACCCATGTTGGAGACGTTGCGCGCGGAAAGAAGTGCTGGAAGCACGTAGGCGGCCCGCTTGAGCCGAAGGCGCCATGAAGCGCCTTCGGCTCAAGCCCGGAAGGAACAAGCTATTCATCGGCGAGGCATGGGAGACACTACGCAGGCTCGCTAGTGGACAGGTCCATTGCTGCGTTACCTCACCCCCGTACTGGGGACTGAGGGACTACGGTGGGCAGGCCGACCAGCTTGGGCTTGAAGCGACGCCTGATGAGTACGTCGCCAACCTCGTCAAAGTGTTCCGCGAGGTGCGCCGCGTTCTGCGCGACGACGGGACGCTGTGGCTGAACCTTGGCGATAGCTATGCTGCGCAGGGAGGGGCCAAGGCAGCAGGAAAGTACGAAGGTAAACGAGTGCCTGCCGCCGATTGGCAACCGGCACGTACCCCTCCCAAGGGCCTCAAGCACAAAGACCAAGTCGGCATCCCGTGGCGAGTCGCGCTCGCACTACAGGCGGACGGTTGGTACCTGCGCTCCGACATCATCTGGCACAAGCCCAACCCGATGCCGGAGAGCGTGCGCGACCGACCCACCAAGGCGCACGAGTACATCTTCCTGCTCACCAAGAAGCCCAAATACTACTACGACCACGAGGCAGTCAAGGAGCCGGAGGTGTGCGGTCGTAAGCGTGGCCCAGCCCTTCACCCAGACGAGAAGAGTACAAACGGCAACAGCGGTCTCGCACGACGCGAAGGCACGGGGTTCCGCAACCGGCGCTCCGTCTGGACCATTGCCACCAAGCCTTACAAGGGCGCCCACTTCGCCGTCTTCCCTCCCAAGCTGATCGAACCGTGCATTCTGGCCGGCTGCCCGCGTGGTGGGGTGGTACTCGATCCGTTCATGGGCTCGGGCACGACGGCGCGGGTGGCGCAGGAGCACGGTATGAATTGGCTGGGCATTGAACTCAATCCTGAGTACGGGAATCTTGTTGGACAACGCACCGCAGACGTCATGCCCCGAGTGTTCGGATGAAACACCGTATCCGCTTTCTTCAGACAGGTGATCTGCACATCGGTAGGGGCCGATCTGCTTGGGGTGAGGCGTATGCGCTTCTGCGCGCAGAGCACCTCTTCGACGCGCTGTTCGAGACTGCTGTCGCCCAGAAGTGTCAGGGCATCCTCATCTGTGGCGATGTGTTCGACGCCAAGAGTGTGACACACGGCGAGCGTGAGATCGTAGCCCGCAAGCTCTCCTCCGCGCCCGTCCCTACCTACGTCATCCCCGGCAACCACGACCTCATCAAAGCCGGCGGTAGCAACCTCGACTTCCTGGCTGAGATCACAGAGAACACCGACGAGATCCCGAACCTTCACATCGCGTTTGCGGGGGCACCTGCGTTGTGGACTGTGAAGCACAAGGCGGAGAGCACGGCGACCCCGTTGAAGATCCTGGGGGCTCCGGTCGAGTTGAGTGAGGACCAGCCGTGGATCGAATCATGGGCAGCCAGCACCGACCCCAATGACGCCTTCATCTTCATGGGCCACGCCACTGTCTTCTCTTGCGTGAGAAACGACATGAACTGGCGACCCGATGCTCCTAAAGACAAAGGGATCTCCTTGGCGAAGGCAGCCACCGCACCGGCTGTGAAGTGGTGGGCGTTCGGGGACATTCATCGTCGTCAGCGTCTTCCTACGCTTCCGGAAAGCGCGAACGGCTGGTATGCAGGCAGCCCGATCCAAATGGACTTCGGTGAGGATTCCGATCGTGGAGCGCTCATTGTCGCCATGGACTGGACGGAGCGCCGGGGTTGGTACTTTCACGGGAAGCGATACGTGAGGCTCGACACGGAGGACAGCCAGTTCGCTCCGCTCATCACGGTCCTTCGCGAGGAGGACCTGGAGGGGTTGCCGAAGGACGCGCTCATCAAGCTCGCCAAGGGGCTCGTGCTCCCGACGAAACGTCACGCGCAGGTGGTGCGGACCCTAAAGGTCGTCTCCGACCACAGTACCCCCGAGAAAGCCGTGAGAGCCGCTCAGGGCGCGGTAGATGCCGAGGGTACTGTCGTGGCCCTTGAAGCCTTCGACCCTCTCCTGGCGGACCTCAAGGACGTTGAGGACGACGTGCTCGCCGGGCTCATCCATCACGACAACGAGCAACTACGGGGGGAAGCCCGCAAGATCGTCAAGCTCGCAGTCGAGCGCTACCGAGAGAGGACCTTCGTGTCATGAGCCGTCGCCTTACCAAGCGCATCGAGACGTTCGTCGAGACCGACTACGACTATGAGGGTAACCCGTACGAGCACAGCTACGGGGTCGAGATCCTGTCTGTGTGGGAAGGTGACTCTATTCTGTGGGAAGGAACCCAAGCCCAAGCCCATGCTCCCTGCGAGGACGCTACCAACACGATGTTTCTGCCTGGTATGCGGGCAGACGCAGGGACGCGGCAAGACGCGCTGTGGTCGCTGGTAGCCCCGTACGCGCACGTTATCCCCGGTGCCCCCTCTCTCCGTTACGAGAGGTCCATGTCCATGGTCGAGGAAATCGAAACGAGCAGACGTGTCTACGTACCAGGAAGAACGAGCACGTACCTTAGTGTTCTTCCCCCCTCTATCATTAACCCAGAAGACTACACCTACCATGAGTGGCTGATCGTCCTAGGCGATGGTCATCGCGTGCTGGCCAACGGTTGCCACCTCGTGTGTAGTGACGACGACGCACTCGACTTTTTGCTTGAAGGCGAGAGTGTGGTTGAAAACCATGCGACTACAGCAGAGGAATCCCCATGAGCCAAGGAACGGAACTCGGTATCGGCGCCGTGAAGCGCGCCACGGACAAAGCCCTTCTCGTCTCGCTCGACGAGCTTGGTGAGGAGAAGTGGATCCCGATCGCTGTCATCCACGACGACAGTGAAGTCTACGAAGAAGGCCACGAAGGCGAGGTCGTAGTGGCCTCTTGGTGGGCCGAGAAGGAAGGATTGACATGACCCCAGGTGAGTACCAGAAGCTGGCCCGCCGGACAGCGTCCGACTCGGCCCTCGCAGATCCGAACTTCGGATACGTGAACTGGGCTCTTGGGCTCGCAGGCGAAGCCGGTGAGGTTCTCGAACTTCTGCGGGACGGATCGTACTCCCCCACCACCTTCGCCTTCGCCTTCAATCCCGATGATAAGGGGATCGAGCCCAAGGTCGATCTTGAAGTTCTCACCAAAGAGTTGGGCGATGTGATGTGGTACATCGCGCTGCTTTGCGAGCAGGCCGGCTTCGACCTCGACGAATTCGCGAACATGGCGCGAGACTACATCTCGCCGCACATCTCGCTGACCATCGCCGCCTGCAACACGGCTGACTACATCAAGAAGGTCGTCTGCCACGGCCACGACCTAGACACGCAGAAGCTGCGCCTCTTGGTAGGCGCGTGCTTCGGGCACACCCGTTTGTGTTGCCACCAGACCGGGATCTCACTCAGCGATGTCCTGGAAGCCAATATCGAGAAACTCAGGCTCAGGTACCCGGAGGGATTCAGTACCGAGGCCAGCATCAACCGCAAGGAGAACCAGTGAGCGCAGAAGAAGTAGAAGAGTCAGGAAGCACCCTCGTCAATCTTGAGGAGGTGTTGGAAGCCGTTGGTGGTGGTGGGCGTCCGCGTCACCACGTAGGCGACCCGAACGGCAAGACGGAGCGTCAGCACAAGCTCAAAGCCATGAGCACGGACGAGCGCAAGGCTCACCGCAAGACGTGGAAGGCCAAGCAGAAGGCCAAGAAGACGGCGTAGGCAGGATCGAATCGGCGCCGTGAAGAAGTGAAAGACCACCAAGCTATCTACCACGCTCTCTTCATTCGCTATTCACAGAGGTTGCGACAAGGGAACCTGACTGCGCAAGAGGAAGACGATTATCTCGTCGACCTCGACGTGGCTTGGTCTAAGCTAACTCACGAGCAGCGCAGAGAGCTGCCTGAAGGATTACATCCCCATGACCACCGACAACGATCCTGAAGCCAAACTCTGGCTGTGTACTGCGTCGGTGACGGTGGCCTTCTATACCTTTGGGCCGGAGCCGCCTGTCCAGGAGGACCTAGAGGAGTTCGCCAAGATGGAGTTCGACAACCGGGTGTTCCGACCCTTCGACTCATATCAAGCCTCTGAGGCGGTTACCGACGACCACCAGCCGCGCGGGGGGTGGGATAGCTCGTCGCTCGTGTACGGACCCTCCGATGATGTCACGTTGGGTGAGTGCCTAGCGGTCATGAAGAGAAGGTCCAAATGAAGACCATCGTCCAGTTCATCCGTAACCACCGCACAGGAGAGCCTGAGGACAACGGCCGCAACCGGATGTACTCACGATCGTTGCGTAAGATCGGCTTCATCGACAACCGTTACCCAACGGAGTCGCCCTGGCCGCATCACGACGAGCATTGGCTCGTCGAGATCGTTCGTGAGAACCAGAACGACAACGGAGGATGCTTCATACTCCAGCCAATCCAAAAGGTCACCAAAGACGAACTGATGCCCCTCCTGCATGGGATGTACGAGATACAGGCAGATGAGGATGCTGTGATCCTCGTTCCGCACGACTCGGGTCACTTCTGGGTGATGTCCCCAAAAGCCAAGAAGTCGATCCTCACTGAGACGGAAGGAGCACGCGCTCTTGTCATCTCTCATGGCGGGATGATTTGGCAGCGGCGCAGGCCACCCGAATCTCTGGTAGAGAGCGAGGCTAAGTTGCTACTTGGGTCGCTCTCCCAAGACCAAGACGACTAGACAGACCGTGTAGTACGGGATAGGTATCGCTATGCGCATCCTCATCGACGACGAGCCAATAGAAATCACCGTCGACATCGAGTCCCGATCCTCTCCCTGCCTGGACTGTTCGCACTACGCAGCGGGAAGCAGCACCTCACCTTCGAGGTGTAGCGTAGAGGACCGCCCTCTCTCTGGCTCTGTGATCGAATCCTGTACCCGCCTGGGTTGGTTCGAGGCAGCAAAGTGATGCCGCCAGCTCCTCGGCGAAGCTGCTGTGGTCGAGGGAACCGGCCAGCGGCCTCTACCGGCTTCTGTGCTTCGCTGAAGTTCTCCTCGACGGTACGTATGGTCGAGGACAACGGGTCCTTCTCCATCCAGATCAGAACACCCAACGGGGTGATGCCACTAGATGACGCCCTCACCAGCTTCAAGTGCGGACCTGGAACCGCAGGATCCAAGTTGGCTGATATCGTCAACAAGACGTTGTCAGCAGCGTCGAGCAGAGGTCGACACGCTTCCCTGCAAAACTACGTAGGGAAGACGCTCCCGCTCATCATGTTGCGTGACGCGCTGTCAAAGATCGCTGGACAGTGCGCGGCTTGTCGCGGACGTGGCTGCAACACCTGCAACGGATTGGGGTTCGTCTGATGTCAGATTACCAATACCCAGAGCTTTCCCCTGGTATCCAAGTAAGGACCAGGTCGATCAATGCTTACTTTGAAAGCAAAGGAAACCCCAAGGATTCAGTGGAGCTTGGCTTCAAGGTCCCGGGGCGCAAGCCGGACCGTCCCTACTTCAACTTCCTGTATCTGGGCGCCGACCACGGCGCTCACAGCGATAAACCACCGATCACCATCGACCGTTTCCTGGCGCAGCGCGGGTGGGGAACCGTTGACGATGTTGTCGAGGCCCTCATGGAGTTGCCAGAAGTCGCCGGCATCCGGCACCAGCTCGCCAAGGACAAGGAAGACATCATCGGTGGCGTCCTTTCCGCCCTTCTATCAAAGCACGACAAGTAGGAGACCTGGATGACCGAGCAGGGGCACATCTACATCGCAGGTCCGATGACGGGCTACCCGAATTTCAACGCTCCCGCGTTCGACGAGGCAGAGGCCAAACTCGCGGGCCTGGGTTTCGAGGTATTCAACCCGGCGAGCCACGACCGTAAGGTCTATGGTGAGGACTTCTTCAATCGCAATCCCAATGGAGACCCGTCCGAAGCTGCCAAGCAGGGCTTCTCGCTCCGAGCCGCGCTCAGTGAAGACCTCGCTTGGATCTGCCTCCACGCGACCCACATCGCCATGCTTCCTGGCTGGGAGCGGTCCTTCGGTGCGCAAGCAGAGCACGCTACTGCCGTGGCCCTGAAGCTGACCATCATCTACATCCAAGGAGCAGATAAATGGCGAGACGTTCTGAATGGTGGCGACGTCGACAATGTTAGGACAGGGTTCCCTGATCTTAATTCCTTCATATTAGATAGGTCCTGGGATACCTTTATAGTGTGGTGGCGAGAAGAGGGTAATCGCCTCTTAGATGCTTGGCTTCTATTCAATGAGGGTAGCGAAGATGTCGACGATCGCTGAAGACGCGCGTCGAGTGCGTCGGTACCTAGGGCCACGCTACCCGCACGTACAGCCGGGCCATCTTGCCTCCGCTGTTGCTTACGGCTTCGGGTACTCAAGCCCCGCTGCCATGAAGATGACGGTTGCGATGGGAGACCTTGTTGTCTTTGACCAGGCGTTGTTCGCCGCCAAGCTCAGCGCGTTCGGGTATCGAGACCTGGTACCTGTGGACCTCACCGACGTCCTTGCGGTAGACACGGAGTAACGGATGTCTTCTCGAAACATAATCCTCGCAGACCCAGCGTTTCTCGCGCAGACCAACCTAGACTTCGGTTCTGCTGGGTCGTTCTTTGAGGATTTCGAGACGAACAACAACACCGATTGGGAAGGCATCGAGGTCATCGAATCCCCTGTCGACTTCTCGGCGGCCGAGAGCACGTATGATGAAAACTTCGACGACGACTGGGGTTTCTCGGGCGGCGCAGGGGCGGCGTACCTGTCCGCCAACACGTACGGTGGACGACCGATCGTCTGGTACAACATCCAGGCGCAGGCGCTCGGGCTGGTGACGTCGCTACCTAACGCGGCACTTACCGGCCAGCTCGGCGACGCGACCGGCGACCTGACCGTGCCGGGCTCGTCGAACGGGCCACAATGTCTGCTCGCTGTCGGCGGTGCCATCGACGGCAGGCAGTACATCGAGTTTGACGCCGCCAACCTTGAGGCGTTGCAGGGATCGTTGACGACGTCGCGGGCAACAGGATGTTTCTTTGCAATGGTGATCCGTATGCGCGCGGCGACGGCTGCCGTGCAGCACGTCCTCGACGGCGACGACGCGACCAACCGCATGACCCTGTCGGCGAACGCGACCGGAAGCGGCGCCGACTGGATGATCAACTCGGGCGCGTCACAGACAAGCGGCGCGGCGATCGAGGAGGAGAAGTGGGTGCGCGTCGTCGGGCGGTTCGGCGCCAACGGAGCGCTCAACGTCGAACGCGCGCGCCACATCACGGGCAGCAGCGGGACGAACACTCTCGACGGCATCACGCTCGGCTGTCGCTACGACGAGACGCTGTATGGCGGATTCGACCTCGCTGAGTTCATCATGTGGGAGAACGAAGGCGATGACTTCTACATCACCGACGGCGCAGACAACCACCTCGGGATGGCCGGGTGGCTGCTGGAGTACAACTTCCCGTTTGAGGCCGTGGCGCCAGGCAACCCTCTGCACTGGTACTCGCCCGACGACTACGCGCTGGCCGCGAACGTCAACCCGACCGACAAGGGAAGCGGTGGCGAGAACCTTACGGGCACCGCGTTCGAGGTTGCCAAGAGCGCGGACTGTCCGGAACGGAACGTGTTCAAGTTCAACGGAACGACGTCACGCGCTGTCGACGACGGTACGTTTGCCATGACGGGCGACGATCATCTGTTCGCGACGATGATTCGACCGGCGGCTGCGGGGCTCGGCGCTGCACAGCACATTTTCGCTAGTGACACCGGGCTGGCGTGGAGCGTCGGGCTCAACTCATCCAACGCGGTGGTCCGAGACTTCGGCACCGCGCAGGCCGGCGACGACCTCGACACGCTCGCCCCGTTCGCGAGCGCAGAGCGATGGTGCAACATCCAGGCGCTCACGCTCGCGAGCGCAGGCAGCGGCACGACGTACGTCGATGGCAACGCGAGCGGTGTCGCCGACGAGGGCGACAACGATCCTGCCGACCTGTCGATCGGCGCACAGAACGGGGCCGGGTACTACGAGGGAGAGACGTCCGATCTCCTCATCTACACAGGCGTCAACGAGGCCAACGCGGCACGAGCGGCGCAGGTGCAGGACTGGCTACGTCGCAACCGTCGTCTCGCTACATTGCCGACGGCAGCAACGGCTCCGTTCTTCTTTGACGCGGAACGGATGATCGGCGGGGTTGCGCGACCATATGTGATCCCAAACTACGGGACCGAGGACGGCGCGACGGTGCTCGGCGCGACGACCCTGCCGTACATAAGCAGAGCTGCCAGTCTCCCGGTGATCCCCAACGCACCCAGGCCAGACGGAACCGGCAGCTATGTTCAGGACTTCGTCAACGTCGGCGCCGAGAGCACAACGGCCTTCTCTGCGATTGCACAACCGGCAGGCTTCGCGGTCGTCGGTGCTCCGAAGCCTGGCGCTCAGTTCTCCGCACAAAGGAAATCGATCGTATCGTCTGGCACCGCGTCTACGGAGTGGCTCGTTGCGTTGAACGGGCTAGGCACATTCTCCAACTCAGAGGCCGACCCGTTTATCGACGCCGGCACGGTGCTGACGGCGACCGGCGGGGTCAAGTGGCAGAGCTACCAGATCGCGAAACCAAACTGGATCGCTGGCGAGTTCAACGGTGCAACAAGTCACATCGGCGACTCGCTCGGCAACTCTGCGGCCGGCGACGCAGGATCCGAAGACCTTGGCACAAAGCTCAGGCTGTTCATCGGCCCGGCGGGAACCTTCTATGGCGACTGGCAGATGAACGTCATCGTCATCGCGCCCGGCGTGTCCTACGAGAAACTCGTTGAGTGGTTGCAGACGCGCTACCCGAACCTAGATAGGCAGGCAACGTAATGGCTTTCACAGACTGGGATACATCGTTCTACAAAGGCGGCTCCCAAGGGTGGGTTGGCGGCGACGACGCATCACAACAGATCAACTCTGCGCTCTCCTCGCCGTTGACGCTGAACGGCAACGACGCTCGCAAGTTTAAGTCCGTCACGGGGAACAACGGGGACAAGATCGCCGCGTCTTATCGCCTCGACGCCACTCTCTACCCGGAGTTCACCGCCATCCCGGACACCAAGGCCGTTAGCGTTCGGGCATGGGTTCGCGTCGAAGCTGAGGCCAGTAGCTCAGATACAATGTTGGTGGGGATCGCGGTCAAAGCGGGCGGCGTTGCTCCCACGTTACCAGGCGGCTATCTCCTCGTGATCGGGCGCGGCGCGGCGTTCGCCCTCAACCAAGCGACCGGGTTAACTATGGCGTTCATCGATCAGACCCCTATCGTTCGGGAGGAGTACAATTCTCTCTACGCGGTCGCCGCTGATACTTGGTACCAGATCAGGCTCGACGTGATCCCGACGCTGAACGGCGCCATCGTCGACCGTGACACGATTCGCGCGTACATAAACACCGGATCCGAGGCGACCCCGGTGTGGACGCTACTCCGGGAGGAGATCGTACAGAACGTAGATGCCGCGTGGATTCCGTGGGGCGACGCAACGAGAACGCGGGTCGGATTTGTTTTTGAGGGCCGTCGGTGGGGCGTCGAACGGACGGCCTGGATCGATGGCTTTGAAGCCAAGTTGAAGAACAGATAAGGAAAGAGATATGAGAAACAAAGAACCCTACGTCGGTAACATCGAAGACCTTCTCGTCAAGGAAGAGCCCTCTACGGTAGGGTGGGCGAGATCCTTCGGTTGGGCGCTTGCTCAACTCAAGGAAGGCAAGAAGCTCAGCCGTTCGGGCTGGAACGGCAAGGACCAGTGGGTCTGCTACATGGGCGGGACCACGATTCCGGCTGACCTCATCAACGAGCGTACCAAGAAGTACGTCGCTGATGGTCAAGACCTCAAGGTCCAGGGGTACTTCGTGATCTTCACGAAGGGCACGTGGTGCCCGGGGTGGCTGGCGTCGCAGGGCGATATGCTCGCCGACGACTGGGGCGTTGTTGACTGACACTCTCGGGTAGCGCACAGTACCGCGCGCTACCCGACCCCCTCACACAAACATCGGATCGACTACAGATGTCTGCCAAGCAAATCAAAGTGCCCGCGAACCGTGTACTTCCCATCCAGCCGACAGAAAAGCCTTCACCGCAGGATGTGATGATCGTGGCGCAAGCTGCGATCGACATCGCTCAGCGTTGCCTGTTGAATCCCGGTGCTGTCATCTCCTGCCTCAAAGCGGCGGGTGATGCCTACGCGCGTAATGCGGAGAACATGGGGATGCCGAAGGATTTGGTTGAGCAGAGCGAGGTGCTTGGGCTGGCGATTGGTGGGGCTCTCCTCAAGGCGGCGAGCCAGCCGGAACCTGAGTCCCGGATCCTGACGCCTGATTCTCGCCTTGTTGGTACAGACGGGCAGCCAATCATCGTCGGTCCTGGTGACGTCGCTCATGGCGTTGACTTCGGAGCGCCTCACGTTACGGGGCGACCGACTCCGACCGAAGAGGAGAGCGCCGCTGCTCTCGCTGCGTACCGTGCGGCGACTGAGAGCGTCCAAGACACCGACGCGCCCGCTATCGAGCCACCGGAAGAGACGCAGCCCTGAAGCTGCTGGGGTACGCGGATGGCTTGGAATCACGTAGGCGGCGGCTGCGAGCTGGGGTCCACGGACACCCATCCCTGCCACGACATCTACCAAGACGAGGAGACGGAGACTATTGTCTACTTCAAGACGACGGTCGCCGCTCACTATTCTCTCCCAGAGAGGACAGTAGACATACGCGAGATACGAGCAATGCCGGGCGTGGTTATCCTCGAAGTCCCCGATGTTGTGAAGTTTGATTGGGGTTCCGTGTTAGACGGTGACGCCTAGGAGACCCCGATGCTGACCGTACACATCGTCGCTGCCGAGACTCTCATGATCACCGCTGCGCGTCACCGCGCCCTAGAGCGTGACGTACCTAGCGGTACGAAGCTCATCGTGGACGACTCCAAGAGTCAAGATGACGCGAGGAAGCTCGTTCACGAAGCAGTTACGCTTGCGAGGCACGTGGATGTTCTTGCGTTGGTCCCCTCAGATCGGCTCCGGTCGGATAAGCCACGGACGAGGGAGTGGCTTGAGTACGCCGACTATGCCCTGGAGGTCTGCGGAACGAATCCTCCGACCATCGTGAAGAGCAGACACTCTTCGCATGGTCGTCCTGTGTAACAATAAGGAAGCAAGCAATCAGAAAAGGCCCCAGCACATGCTGGGCCTTTTCTTTTGGGTGAGCGGCGTCGTACTCGGGCGTAGGGAACCCCTGTTTGCTGGCACCCTAGCACATGACCCTCCGGCTCTATCCGCAGCCCGGCTTGTTCGACCCCAACGTCGAAGACGTTCGTAACGCCACGCCTGTGCCTGTGTCGTCTTTTTACGTGAGGCGGCCATACTATGTGGCGTGGTCGGCGGAGCCCTCGGTCTTCATCCTGGAGACGGATGAGCCAGACCAGCCCCACGAGTTCACCATCAACCGAACGAGCAGCACCTCGTTTGTACCCGGCGAGTCCAAGTACACCGTCTACCTTCAACTGACTAAGGGGGCCAACCGCATTGAGGTGACGACGCCTACCCAGAAGACGGTGGTGACGGTAGCGGCTACGGCGATCGAGTCTTGGTTCCGAACTCTAGGGCGCGAGGTTTACCTGGCTGTCGGCAAACGACAGACGGACATCGAGAACAACCTCAACACCCCGTGGACCACGCGCATCTCCGCCCACCTCATTCCATACGCGGACCTGTTCTTGCCAGCGCGTATGCCGAAGATTCAGCAGACACGCTTAGCACTCATGACTTCGATGGGGGAGCGTCTCGGTCATGGTGACGGTGTTCGTCAAGTAGCTTCTGCGGTCTCCTACTCCACGCCCCCTGTCTCCCGTCTCCACTTGTCTGAGTTCAACGAGCCGGGTCGGACGGACTTCTACCCGTACGTGACGACGAGACCACTGCGTGGTGATGCCCTCGGGCGGGTTCTTGACCTCTGGTACCCGAACCACTGCTTGGCAGCACATCAAGCACTGTTCCAGATGGTGCTTGCTATGGGCGGGGAAGATGTCCCCGCGCCGAAGCCTCTGTCTCTTGTGAGCAAGGACGATCGCCAGATCCTTCTCCGGTACAACGGGGAGGGCACCGAGGTTCACTACATCGATCCTCTTAGCCCAGAGTGTAATGACATCGAGTTCAACACTTCCTGCGATGGGGATGTTCGTACCTGGGCACAGGTAATCTCTTCCCTCGACATCGTGATGAACTCTCCCCAGCTACCTTTCGATGAGGTGGTTGAGTCACCGCTGAACTTCGGCTTCTACGACGAGGGTTCGTTCTTTGACGGGAGCGATGGGTCGGGTGCCACTGGTCTTGGTGGCGGGGATGACACGCACGACACGGTGGACCCGGACGATCCGTTCGGTACTGGGTTCGCTGGCTTCTCTCTTTCCCGTCGGTTCGATGCTCCTGCTTGCCTGGACACATCACTTCAACGCGGTCAGCGCCTGGTTAAGTTCGTCGCCCCCCTTACCTCGACAACATCCCTGACACCAGAGCCCCCTATCTTGGAAGGGATTGCGATCACTGTGGACGCCGATGCGGGGGCTCCTGCTCCCGCATCGGGCAACACCACGCTGTGGGCTACGAGCGCCAAGAACTTCATGTATGAGGGGGACTGGATTCGGTTCGAGTCCCCTGACACAGAGCTTCAAGTTGTGAGCGCTTGGCCTGTCCTTGATGACGTGGCCCAGATCATCAAGTCTGACGCCACGGTGACCTTTGCTCTGTCGGGTACGGAGAAGGTGCTCACCGGTCCTCTTGGGTTCTTCACGCAGATCCATAAGAGCATGGGGGTCCAGGTCGACGCCACCGATCTGTTCAGCATCGTTAAGGTCAGCGACGACGGCATCAACTCCTTCGCGACCATCGCGGGCAACCCGGTCATTCCGGCAGCCGGTCCCTTCATCGCAAACGTCTACCGTCCGTTGAAGGATCGCCTGGACACCTCAGAGCCGGTCGGTTCGGTGCTCACCGCGCTGGCGGGGCGGAACACCTATGAGATCGAGCTGAGCGGCCCCCTGCTGGAGACGCTCGTGACGGGTGATGTGGTGAGCTACCGCGCCGCTCCACGCTCCTCAGGAGCTACTGGGCTCGCCTCACCGACACTCTCGGTCATGTCCGATCTGCTTCCTCTGCCCGGCGACCTGCTGTACTTTGATTCCTCGACGTCAGTCTTCATCACCTCAGCCATCGCATCAGGAACGCACCACACAACCGGTTTTACCATCTACGACATAGAACTTGATGGTGTAACTCCGGCTTCGTACTCCGACAACGATCCCTTGTACGTCTTCCGGTCAGATGCGTGCTGGCCTAATGGCGACCCCGTGACCCCCCTTCGACTGCTCAGCCTCAAGCCGGGCGCATACCTGACACCGTAAAGGACGCCACATGGCCTTTGAGATCAAAGCACTCCTTACCGACGAAGCGCGGCGTCGTACAGCAGAGGGATGGGCGACCGGCAAGGCGTACGCGGTCATCGGCTTCTCGCTGGGGAACGCGGGACACGACCCCCTCGACCCGACGACCGCTCTTGCACCCGATCCGTCCTTGGATGAGTGCCCAGAAGTTGTCTTCGGGCCGAAGGCGGTATCGAGCTTCACGTTCGCCAACAACTCCTGTCCTGTGTGGGAGTGCCTGGTGGACTATGGCGAGGGCGTAACCCTGTTCTCGTCGGTCTGTCTTCTGGCTCAGATCGTCTACTCGCCTCTCGGCATCGCCGACCCCGAGTTGGACACGACCTTCATCATGGCTGTAGCCAACCTCCCGCAGCGTGCGAAGCTGGACACGGAGCAGCTAACCATCCGCGTTGGGATCCAGCGATGAGTGGCGTTGACCTTCTGGGTAACTGCCTTCGTTGTGGTGTGTACGTGGTCTCTTCCGGTGGATGCAACTGCGCCCAGGCACGAGTGCGTTCCCGTACCTTCCGGGTCACGGTGGAAGAGATCATGCCTGTACCCGAGTACGGCATACAGACGACGACGCTTCCCGACTTCCAGATCGTCTGGGAAACACCGATCCGCTAGATGTGCTACGGGGTAGGTGCCTTGAAGTAACTCTGCCCTTGAGCCCCACTGTCCGAGGATTACGTAATGGCCCTTAAAATGCACCTTCGGTGGAAGAACCCGGACTCGACTCTGGATCTCAACCGGAGGTTCAAGGACGTGTTCGGCAAAGGCTTCGTCATCGGAGCCGATCTTGTCCCGGATGGAGGGTCCCTAGATGTTGACATAACGGCATTCGTGCTCGTCAACAATGATGGAACGGTCGTCACCTCGGACGCCGACATTACCCTGACCGCGATCGACGGCAACATCAACTATTTCGTGGTGCGCGCTAAGTACGTGGACCTGGACTCTCCAATCCTATCGGTGGAGTTGCTGGACCAGGCGTCCTACCTTGGTGACCCCGACATCGCTTGGCTTCACGTCGTCGGTGTTGCTGACCTGTCTTCGGGCGGCCCCTATGCAACGGTCCCGCTGTCAACCATCTTCTACGACGACCGTGACGTAGTTGACCAGCAAGGACGCTCATCGTGGCGTGACCCGGTAGCGGATGCCGCTTCACTTCCGGTTGGACCTGCCTCCTTCAACAAAGAGGGAGACATCCGTCTTGCGTTGGCCGAGGGAGCTATCTTCCGTTGGGATGGTGGAGCTTGGGGCGGGTTTGACCCCGTAGCGCTCACCGCTCACCGCGACGACGAGCACACCAACGGCATCACGGCGGGATCGAGCGCTACGACGTTGCAGCCGGACATCTCTGGCACCGACATCACGGTCGCAGCCGTAGCCGGAACCTCGTCGTACACCGTGGACGGACTCCGCCTCACAGCACCGGGAGCGCCTACCGTCATCCCTGCTGCCGGGGTTGGTGCTGTACGCGGACTCATCCAGTGTGCTTTCGACAGCACAGGCGCCGACGTTACGAACTTCCGCGTCTCGAAGGATGCTGACCCACTTGACATCGGCTACGCCCAGATCGTCAACATCAGCGATGGGCATCCGCTTGGTTCCTTTGCGCTGCTCTATGATCTTGGTGGCAAGACTCTTTCGTGGGCGGCGGGCAAGCCGGTAAGTGTTCTCTCAGGCACCTCGTTCCGATTGAAGGACTCGACGGGAGCCAACTACATCGACATCCTGCTGAGCGGCACGGCCCCTGTAGGTAGCGTCTCAGACAACTACACGGTCAACGCGAGCCTGAAGGACGACGAGCACCTTCTCGTCGGCTACTGGTTCTGGGACGGGTCCACAACCCTCATCCTCGGAGCAGACAAGCGCACGTTCGGAAACCTCGGCTTCGAGGAGATGAGCGACGACTTCAAGGACACTGTTCTCTACCCGTACTGGCAGGACACGAGAAACCGAGCGGCGGCCACAACCCCGACAACGATTACAGGACGCGGAGGTAGTTGGTTCTCGGGAGGCGCGTACTCGGTCATTTCGGGGCTGACGGTTCGCATTGAAGGGCCGATCGTTGCCTACGTAGACGGAAAGCGTTTCGTGGTGGACGGTTCCTATACGGGACTGTCGATGACGCCATCGATGACGAACTACATCTACGTGGACAATGAGGGCACGCTCCAGGTTTCTACGGTGAATCCTTCCACCTTGGGTGGAAACTATGCCTTGTTGCATCGTGTTGTAGCCGGTGGTGCCTCCATCTCATCGGCACTGGACCTGCGTACGTCAGAGACGCTGGTCAGTGAGACGATGTCGTTCTCGCATTCCCCTCGCAACAACTATGTGGTCCTGACTAAGGACGGTGTGGCAGCAGGCTTCTCCCTCGCAATCGACGATCTGGATGCTGGGGACGTGCGCGCAGTGGGTACTGTCTCGTCAGAAAACGGCCTGTTTACAGACGCAGGCAGCGGCACTGGCGTCCAATTCGGTGACACGAACACGACTCCCGCTACGATCAACCTTGCGGGCGGCCCCCTTGCGGAAGACCTCAACCTCACCAACCGGATGGTGGGGGCGAGCACAGTGTCGATTCTCGGTGCGCTGCGCGCAGCGGAAGAGGCGCGACAGCACAAGCTGGGGATCATCACAGGATGTGAGATCAGCAGTCCGGCGGGTTCCACCGTCGTTCAGATCAACGCAGGGCGCTTCGTAGACCCCAAGGGGAGGGTCATCACGATCGAGAGCCCCTTGTCCGTCGATGTAGATGCCCTGGCCCCCTCCGACGGGGTGAACGTCGTCTATTGGAACTCGACGACAGATGCATTCGACGTCGAACGGGTGAGCACAGGCGTCAAGAACGAGGACATGCCGTTCGCCATCGTAACGTTGACAGCCGGCGTCATCTATAGCCTGGTGGACATCACGTTGAAGGCGACCGGGGTTCACAGTAGCAACCGTGCGCTGACGGTTGGTAACGACGGGGCTGTTGGTGCCCAGTTCCCGTCCAATTTCCCTACTCCGTACCACGCTCTGGCATACTTGGTCTGCTTTGACGAGAACGACTCAGGGTTCTCGCACTACGGACCCAGGACGATTGAGATCGTCGGGCGAGTTACCATCAATACCACGCCAGACCTGGCTGGTACCGTGTCAATTACGATGACGACCACGGCCTTGACCGGATCCGGTACGCGCTTCCTGACGGATTTCCAGCCAGGAGACTGGATTCAGATCGGTAACGACGAGGGCGAGGTCGTCTCGGTGCTAACTGACACGTCAATGACGCTGGCCAACCCCTGGGTAGCAGCGACGAAGTCTGGGGACACGTACGGACGCTACGCCGCTGCGGGACCGAGCGCCTGGACCTTTGATGCCGACGGACCGATCTTCACCGGCCTTGGGGATGACAGGCTACGGAACATCCGCGTCATCGGGACAGCTACAGATGACGAGAAGCCCACCATCTTCTGGGGAGTGGTTGGTGGTGACGGCGTGAACACCATGCCCGCTAAGCCTCTTTGGGATTTTGGGGCACTCGGCGCCGAAATGTCAGACTGGTCGATGAGGGACTTCCGTATGCTCTACAACGGGAGCAGCTTCGCGGTGGCGGGAGACCACTCGGTCTGCATGTTAAAGGACCCGCCTCCAGGCTTCCTGGGAAGCCGTCTTACGCTTGACGGCGGTGTGGATATCTCTCACTTCGTGTACTGGGAAACGCAACCAGTTCTTGGCGGGCATCGTGAAGGCGCAGGCATCGAGACCGATGGCGCTACGGTCTTCGACCAATGCATGTTCGTGGCCGGTGAGAGCGGTGCGTTTAGTGCTAACACAGCCGCGTTTCGCATGGACTCGGCAGCTATGTTCGGCCACCTCGTTCTTCGTGACTGCGCAATCGGCGGCAATGGAGACGTTGCCTACGCCTTCGACATCAGCAGCTTCACGGCAGACCCCAACATCCATGTCATCGGAGGTCAGATCAGCGATGTGTTGACGGCCATCTTCCGTCACGAGGATGTTGGTGGGCAGAACCGCGCCAAGTTCGATGCCATGAAGATTCTCGATGGTGTCAAGCTGTCGAGCCTGGGAGCAAGTTGCAAGGTCACGCCTGCCACCATCTTCACCCCTATCGGGTCGGAGTACGGGCCTTCGGTTGTGATGAACAACTGCGAGATCCAGTCGAACCTCGACCTGAATGGCACCTCGATGGCGACCGCGTGTTGGGCAACCAACGGTGTGACCATCACGATCCCGGATCATGTGTCGCTTCACAACTGCGACTTCGACGAGGATGCAGTCCGCTCCGGGACGCCGCGCTCTGAGCTTTCCAACAGCGGACGCTTGAAGCTCGGGACGCCGCTTGCGAACACGGCGGCGCCCCAGGACAACACCGCATACGCGAACAGCATGGTGGCGGCCCACGGCGTTCTCACAACGGTGGGCAGCGGCGGTGGTGTAGGAACGACCTTCACCCTAGGTACAGAATCATTCAACATCGACACCCCGACGAGCTACAGTAGTGGCGGCGACGACATCCGCGTCTTCTTCCGTAATAGCATGCGGAACGCTGGCTTCACCGTTCTCGCCAACGTTGAGGACGCTACTGGAGCCTTGGGGTATTACGCCACCGTAGGAGCGCGCGACTCTACCTTCTTTAACCTGGATGTGTTCAACAGCGCAGGAACTCATATCAACCTTGCGACAACCGCCGGGATCATCATCAACGTGGTCGTAATCGGCGCTACGGCGTAGCGTTGCCTGTCCCCTCTCCGCGCAGCGAGCGCACACTGGCTCAGTAGCCGCCTGATAAGGAAGAACGCATGGCCTTGAAGCTGGTCCTAAAGTGGAAGAACCCGGATGCCTCGGCAGACGTAAACCTCCGCTTCAAGGACGTCTTCAACAAGGGATTTGTCACCGGGGGGACGCTTACGCCTGCCGGCGGTACCCTTGAGGTCGACGTTTCTCCATTCACCCTCGTGACCTTTGATGGTGCGGTGGTCACCTCAGATGCCGTCGCCACCTTGCCTGTTGTGGATGGTGTCCTCAACTACCTTGTGTGTCGGGCTCGCTGGCGCCAGGGTTTGGCTCCTACGCTCTCGATCCAGTCTCTCGCGGAGTCGGCGTACCTCGCGGACAGCGAGCTTGATTGGCTGCATGTCGTAGGTACTGTGGACCTCACGCTGGGAGGACCGTATGCGGCGCCTCCTGCTTCCTCGGTAAGCTACGATCTTCGTGACGTAGTTGACCCGCAGGGGCGTACGTCATGGCGCACCCCGGTTGACACCTTCGCCTCGCTCCCCACCGGCTCACCCAACAGCAACCGGGATGGCGACGTTCGTCTCGTCCTCGACACGGGCTCCTTCTACTTTTGGAGTGACACGCTTGGCATCTGGGACGTGTTCGACGAGGCTTCGGTCAACGTCCACCGCGACCAAGAGCACAGCAACGGCGTCACTGGGATGTCCGTTCTCACGACGTTGGAGCCGAACGTCTCTGGTACTGACCTCACCGTAGCGGCGGTTCCGGCGGGGTCGGGCTACACGGTCAACGGTCGGTTCCTCACGCTACCCGTGTCGACAACCACCATCACGGCAGCCTCGGTAGGCGCTAGCCGAGGGATGATTCAAGTAGGCATCGATGAACTTGGTGCTGTGTCATCGAGCTACCGCGTCATCAAGTCGGCTGACACGCTTGACATCTCGTATGCTCGCTTCATCGACATGTCCGACGGTCATGCCGCTGGCACGTACACCCTTCTGTTCGATGTTGCGACCACCACCCTACAGTGGGCAGGTGGTGTCCCTGTTTCGGCGGCCACGGGACAGACGATCCGGCTGCGCGACAACGCTGGCACTCAATGGGTCGACGTGGAGTTGAATGGAGCAGCGCCGGGCGGTACCGTCTCCGACAACTACGATGTCAACGCTACGCTCAAGGATGATGACCACCTGCTCATCGCCCACTGGTACTGGGATGGCTCTGGCGTTCTTACGCTCGGAGCAGACCGACGCAATTTCGGAACGACCGGCCCTGCCGACATCAACGACGACTTCCGCGACACGGAGGTCACTCCGGCGTGGGCGGACCTGCGCGCCAACATGGTGTACAGCGGAGGCACGGTTGTCGATCTTGGTGGTCTCACGGCACGCATCGAAGGCCCTATCGTCGCGTACATCGAGGGTCGTCGCTACGAGGTAGCCGCCAACTACACGGGCGTGGTGCTTACGAATGGCGTCACGAACTACATCTTCGTCAATAACGCGGGCGTCTTGACCATCCAGACGACCGCACCGACGACGGTTCTCAATGGGAACTTCGCTACCGTGGCCCAGGTAGCTACCAGCGGCGGCGGGATCACCTCGATCACCGACACGCGAGACCCTCAGCTCTTTGTGGGCAGCGCAACGCGCAACGCCAGCGTCGTCTTCACAGCGGACATGGGGCGTATGCAGTGGACTCCCGGCGCCACCCGTGATCTGATTTCGTTCTATCGTGATACGGGAGTAGGCAGCTTCGGAGACACCGACCTCCAGGCAGGCGATCTCTACCTCCGCAACGCATCTCAGATCGTCAATGGCAACATGATGCTGGGCGGCACCGGCACCTCGCTGCTCGCTGCGTACAACATCCAATCCACCAACGGTGACGTCATCGCTGGTCAGAACGTTACGGCCACCGCAGGCGATGTTACGGCCACCGCAGGCGATGTAGTCGCAGGAGGCGATGTCACAGCAGTCAGTAACGTCACAGCTACCACGGGAGACATCACAGCCACATCGGGTGATGTAGTCGCAGGCGGCGATGTAACGGCGGCCCTGCAAGCCTTCCTTGGGAGTGCTCTTCTTTCATCGAACGCGGACGCGGAGATTCCGCGCCTGAGCACGGCTTTCCGTCCTGCCACGGGCGTGTGGACCCTGCTCTGGGAGAGCGGACCCTCGTCTGGTACCTCCTGGCACACGCGCCTTTACATGTACGTGCCCTCCTCGGGTACGGCCAGCTTCGCCATCACGACGAACGCCGCGTTCGACAACACGGGGCTGGTCTGGAACAAGGACTACAACGGGACAGAGTCGACCCGCATGATGGTCGGCAACCTCCGTAACAATGACGCCTCCGCTAAGAATGCGGGCTTCTCGACGGACTACCACTTTGGCGCTACTGGCTTTGCGGAAGCGAGCTGGGGGCGGACGATCAACGAGGCGGGCGGCGCGTTCAGCCCGCGTACGGTTACTGCCCGGGACCAGGTCATTCTGCCAGGTAAGACCGGTGCCTCAGTACCCGCCGATGCCGATGACACACGAATCAGAAGTGACTACTACACAGACGATACGCTTACAAGCATTGCGCGTACCAAGATTTTTGAATCCCTTCCCGATACAGCAGGCACGTCGCGCGTGGGGACTCGCCTGTTTGTTAGCGACCTTGGCGCCCTTTCATTTACGGTGAACGCGGACTACAACAATACAACTAACCTCTGGGTTGCCGATTTGACATCGGTTGACTCGATACAGATCGTACTCCAACACACCGGCAGCTACATGTTTACTGTGCTGCGGCAGGCAGCCGGTCCGGCGACCTGGGTATCCTTTAGCGATAACTCCTTCTTTGTGCCCCGTGTAGCTACTACTGATCGCTACCTTCTCCCCAGCTTCGGTGTTGAGATCACCGCGCCGGGGACCACGTCCAACCCCTCTCGAACAGTTGGAGTCACCAACTTCATTGGTGCCTTGAACCAATGTAAGGCGTGGGGCTATCTGCTCATGGACGGGAGCGGCGGCTTCACTACCCAGGAGGGGATGAACTTCACGGCGGCCATCGGTGGTGGTGGTGCTCTTCTTACGATCACCTTCGTAGACCCTATGGGTACAAACCCAGCGGCCGTTATAACGCCGTCCGTTATCTACAATTCGGGGGCGAGGTTGGTACTAAATATGGGGGTTACCACTCTAAACTCTACGACTATGATCATCCAGGGATTCTACGCCAGCTCCACGGGGGCGGCGTCCGTCTCCCCGATTGACTTTTCAGCGACAGCAGCAGCAGACCTTTCGCTATCCTTCGCGGTCTTCAGCAGGCAGACCTAACCGGTGTCTTTATGGCGCCCACCGCCAAGGGGCGGAAGCACACCCTGGCACAGTAGACCCTAGGAGCCAGTAATGCCCTTGCCCTCAGCCTTCACCGAGACCTTGCGTCGTCTTCTCCAGGACCCTTCCCTGGCGACGAAGAACAGCGTTTTCGACGCTACCCTCCAGACCTACTACACCGATCGTGTCGACTCGCTGACGCCAGATCAGGTGCTCTGGCTCGGGGCTGCGGACGTTGACACCACGACGCTGATCCCAACGGGCTCTTTGGAGCCTGATGTGAATGCCAACGCGGTCATCCTCGACACGGCGGGCTTCAAGTTCAGTCTGTCAAAGTTCCGTGATGGGGTTCAGCGTGCTCCTCGTCGTGTTCGTCGTCGTGACCCAGGCATTGACGTTCCGGTTACGCAGGCTGACCGTATCCGCTACATCGTGACTGGCGCGTCCGATGGTGTGATGCTTATGGACGCGGGTCTTGAGATCGTCCGCACCTTCCCACACTTCGAGCCTACGGGAGCCCCAGTTTCGGCTACGGGCTACAACGACGCTGAGTGCGCCGTCGCAGCTACGCCCACCACAGCGGCTGCCGAGCACATGTTCATTGCTTGTGGCGGAACACAGCATGTGGTTCAAATCTACAACTTCGCCACGGGTGCGCACGTCGCCACGATCGGTACTCCTGGGACCGCCGGATTGCCCGGTGCCGGTGATCTGACGGAGCCCGTCGCCATCGCAGTTGACGAGCTGAACGACCTGCTGTTCATCGCTTGTCGTTCTGGCGATGCTCCTGGCTCCGACGTACTGGACAACGGGTTCGTGGCCGAGTTCGACATCTCGGTCATCGGTACCCCAGTATTCAACCAGTACCACCTCATCGCAGGCGGGTTGAACAAGCTCAACAACGCCGAGTGCCAGAAGCCGACGGACTTGTTCTTCGTGCCTGGCGCCACTGTCCCGGATGAGCGTCTGTGGGTTGCGAACGGTCTTGGTGACGTTGGTTCCTTCTCCCGTGCTCTCGTCGCGAATGCCTACCAGCCGACGATGGTCCTCGAAGCCATCGGTCCTGGGTATGTACTGGGGCCGAACGGCGCTCTGGGCTCCCCGGAAGCCCAGAATTCCCTCGACGTGCTCGCGGGCAGCGATGGGAACACCCGTCTGTACGTCTCAGCGGACCTTGTGGGGCGCGTGGAGGTCTTCCGCGTTGACGCATCCACGTCCTCGGCTGCCGGCGCTCACGAGGCATCCTACGGCTTCCTGGGGGCCGAAAGCTCCCTGCCCTACACCGTCACGCTCCCGGTGCAGTCGAGCAACCGGGATCCGCTGCTGACCTTCGGTTCCATCGCCAACGCTTCCGGTGTTGTCGCGGATGAGGTCACCCTCCCCGGCGATACGGTGGCGTCCTCCCTCGTCATCGTCGCCGACAAGACGGCGGGGCGGCTTCAGCGCCTTCGTTCCGACGTGTACGAGGACAACAACACGGTCACCTACCAGTCTCAGACCTCGGATGTTCCGATCTGTGTCGTGGGTTGGTTCCTTCCTGCTGACGCGACGTTCCACCCGGACTCGCTGACCTTGGAAGTTCGTGACCCAGGTGATGCAACAGCTTCTCCTGCCATCGCTGCTACAGCATGGCGAGAGGTTCCGCGTGCGGGCTTCTCTGTCGCGGTCCAAGGACCGGCGCAGACCCGCTACCAGTTCCGTCTCCGGGCGACGCTGAGCCGGACCTCTCCCGTCCAGGCATTCGCAACAGGTGCGGTCGGCGTGCTGCTCCGTCAGCAGTGGTGAGTTGTGGAACAGCCTCCCGTGATCATCGCTGTCATCATCGTCCTGGTCTTCCTCATCATCGGTGTGTGGCTTCCGCTGACGTTCTTCCTCAGCCCTAACCTTCCGAGGGCAAGGGCGCGCGGGATCAGGTTCTACTTCTCCCCGATGCGGTGGCTCTACTTCCGACCTGCTTGGGCGAAGGGATTCAACACCGCTGAAGTGGAGATGTTCGTCGATGCCTACGCGGAAATAATGCCTGAAGCATATGCAGCTATCGATGTTGCCGTGACCTCTGCTCATATCAAGAAGCACGCTGCCAAGGTGAAGTGCGTCTTCACCCGAGGAGCGCTTCGGTCTGCGGTACATGAGCGGCTTGGGCTGACCGATATGAACGGGGATGGGAAGCCGGACAAGCTGACCGGGCTTACACACAGCGAGACGCTGATCCAAATCGGTGTTCTCGACGAGATGATCGTCGATGGCAAGGTGGACATCGCGAAGACCGCGTTTAGCTACGAGCTTCACAACGCCTTCATTCAAAGGTTCGCTGGCTACCCCGTAGCTGCGGGCGAGAGTCACGTCGCCAAAGACGATGAACGCTTGCTTCCGTGGCTTGAGGGGAAGAAGATGGCGGACATGAAGACCCTACGTAGGGTCCTCGACGAGATGTGGAAGACGATCAAGTAGGTAGTTCGTGTCGCTGCTGATGGACTATACAGACGAGGGCCGGACACGAATCGACGAGATTTGGTCCGATGACCTTGTCTTCGACATCACTCACGTCGCCTACGGTAGCTCTGGGTTCAACGCAGGCTCGCCCGAGTCACCCCTGGCATTGAACCCAGCCGCGACGGCGCTTCTGGCTGAGGTCTTCCGCAAGGAGGTCACCGCAGTCAGCGTCGATGAGATGTCTATCCCCCGTGGTAAAGAGACCGTGTACACCACCGTCTCTGGGGACGAGTTCACGTCGATCACGGGGGAAGCCGGGCTCATCGCCACAGTCACGGACGCAGGCACCACGGGACTCGCTGTCGGCTACGAGTTCCTGATCGCCCACTGTCACTTCGGGCGCATTGTCTTTGATCTGTTTTCTAGGATGCCGATTGCGTGGCCGCTTGATCTGCAAGGAAACATCCTGAGCTACTTCTCTGGGGCCAAGGTCGTCATCGGCAACACGCTTTCTATGACGCCGGAGACGGGTAACGGTTCCTACGGGGCGTACGCGCTGTTTTCGGGGACGCTGCCGAGCGGTGCTTCCCTCAACGCAGGTACGGGCGAGATCATCGTAACCCCCGACGCAGCGGCGCTGCTCGGTGGTTCGCCTGCTGGCGTCTACAGCGGTATCATCATCCAGGCTGATGGAACGGTGGTGAGCAAGCCCATCACCTTCACCATCCTTGGTGTGGCGTTGCCCGCGCCGATCTTCTACTCCACGATGGAGATCGACGCGCTCAGCGGTTTTGTGCTTGATGGTACTGGGGAGCTTCCAGCTACCATGCATGGCCCGCCGACAGCCGTAGCGGGGACAGTGGGCAACGGGCTTAACTTCGTAGCCGCCGGGGGCGGTAACGGTGACTACCTAGAGGTTCCCGACAACGCGGACCTGAGCATTGGTGTAGGCGACTACACCATCGTCGGTGCCGTGAAGGTGACGGGAGGCGGCTCCACGGACATTGAGCTTCTAAACAAGATGGACTTGCTGGCCAACCCTGGTTGGCGTGTCTTGGTGGAGCCGACGCTGACAACACTGAGTCACGGCGACAGCATTGGTAGTTACGCCAACCTAACGTTCCCGCATGCATCCCTCGATGACGGCTCCTTTCACACGGTTGTTGTATCCGTAGACCGCGATGTTGGTGCTGAGGCGTTCATCGACGGTATCTCGATCGGTACGAGTGTTCTCGGAATCACGTTGAACGCGGGATCTATTGATAATGCAGAGCCTATGTACATAGGCGCCAATGAGGTTGGCGGTATCAACACGGTAACGACAGCGGAGATCGACGAGGTTGGGCTATTCTCGGCGGCACTCGATGGCGATCAAGCTGCAACGGTAGCTTGGCTTAACGTACGTGGCATGAGCCTGGCGAGCTGGATCCGAAAGGCGCCTCCGTCAACGCCGACCTATACCGATCAGCTTCTCTCCGACGGTGTGTTCGTTTCGTTCCTTCCGACGGTCCCGGCCCTCGATGATCAAGGCATTGTATCTTACGTTGCGATCGACGCGCTACCCAGCGGGCTCAGCATCGACGACATCACGGGCGAGGTCAGTGGCGTACCTAGCTTGTCGGTCGGTTCGGGAGTAGCGGCCTCGTTGGGCGCTAGCCCTGTGGCGACAGGAACGCTTACTACCGACAACGGCGTGAACATCGTGGATGGCGAGTCGTTCACCCTCGACGATGGCGTAAACGCGGCGGTCACGTTTGAGTTCGACAACAACTCCTCGGTGGTCGAGTCGGCCACGCTGCGTCAGGTACCGTTCACGGTATTCGACATCCAGTCGCAGGTCCGCGACGCCATCATCACAGCGGTAACCAACGCTCCCCTGTTGCTAATTACGGCGACCAACGGTGGTGTATCTCAGGTAGACCTAACCCATGACAGGTCAGGCACAGCGGGTAACGTAGCCATCACGCAGTCTGGTACGCCACTCCTCGGCATCACCGGCATGTCAGGCGGTGGCGACATGGTGGTCACGGGTCTCAGCGGCATGACGCCTGGGTCGGTGGGACACCGCTTGATCATCACAGGTGTGAGCGACCCGTTTAACGGCGGCACGTTCGAGATCACCGCCTACAACTCGGCGACCAGCGTGGACGTATCCATCCCGAGCCTGGGTGGGTCTTACGCCACCGGATCGGATGCCAACAACACAGCTATCGTCTGGGAAGAGCGAGACTACCCGACCCGTCAGGTACGGTTCGCCTCCTCCGATGGGCTTAACCTCAGCATCTTGCCTGCCGTGTCTATCACAATTGTCTAGCTCATAACGCAGCTTCGCTTGACGCGCAGTGGACTCCTGCTTATGCTTGGTACACCAACCAAGAACAGGGAGTACCCAATGGCAGACCTCGTAGAGACCATGGCATCGTTCGGCAAGACCTGGCATGGGAAGGAGAACCTTCTCGGGGCGCCCCAGAAATGGGAAGACATGCTGCGCCTCTCGGGCCTGGACTGGGAGGTCAAGATCCAGCCCGTCTACGCCCACATCGCAGGCGTCGGCGAGGTGAAGTGCCCGGACAGCCACGCGGTGGTCCGGATGAGCGACCACAAGCCGCTCGGGGTGGTTGGAAACAAGTACCGCGTCATCCAGAACGCGGAGGCCGGGCAGTTCCTCGACGAGCTTCCGCTCATTGGGGAGATGGAGTACCACACGGCGGGCAGCCTCCGTGGCGGCAAGACGATCTTCGTCCTTGGCAAGTTGACGACGCAGGACTTCGAGCCCATCCCCGGCGACCTCACGAACAACTACGTCCTCGCGACCAACTGCCATGACGGCACGGGGTCGTTCCGCGTCCTCGTGACCTCTGTCCGCGTGGTCTGCAACAACACGCTGAACCTCGCGCTCACGGCTGCCGGGAAGACGGGGCTCGCGATCCGCCACATCGGCAACCCCCGAGCGCGGCTGGAAGAGGCACAGCGCGTCTTGGGCTTCGCCACTGAGGAGGTCAAGCGGTACCGCGAGCTTTGCCTCTTCCTCACCAAGCAGACGTTCTCGCAGAAGGACATGGAGAAGTTCGTGGCAGACCTCATCCCCGAGAAGGTAGACGCGAACGGCAACCTCGTTGTCTCCGGCAAGGCCCGGACGCAGCGGGACAAGATCCTCGAACTCGCGGAGTCGGGTGCGGGCACAAGCATCCCGGGGGTTCGCGGGACTCGCTACGGGATGCTCCAGGCGGTGACGGAGTACACGTCGCACTACCTGACGGTGCGCGGCGGCGGCTCTGACACCGAGACGCGCAGCGGACTCCGCCAAGCCGGCGCCTGGTTCGGGGCTGGCGACAAGATGAACCAGCAGGCCCAGAAGATGCTGGCCAGCGTCTAGCCAAAGCCGACCACGGGGGAAAGAAGGGTCACTTCGGTGGCCCTCTTTCTTTTGGTGTCAAGCGACTTGTTACGAGTACCCACGATGAGACACCGTAAGTAGCCTAAAATGCTTGGGAAATAGGGCAGCGTAGGATGCCCCAGGATCGACTTTTCGCCAGTTTCCCGGTCCCACTATGGAGGATGGCTTATGGGGCTCAGGGGCGCTCAGAGCGCCCCACGGGGCCTGTGCGTGCCCTGGGTACACGCCAATGTTGCTTGGAAAATCGACACACAACGCTTGACGGCCTTAGCAAAGGGTTTACTATGAGAGGGTACCAAGGAGAAAAAGATGAGCAACAACCGCAACCGCAACCGCGACCTGCCGACCTGCCCCGTGACGGGTGAGATCAAGCCTCACCGTGACGTGATGGGCGTCGCGACCTACCGGGTCCGCGTCATCACGGTCGCTGACTTCGACACCCGCACCAAGGGGAAGAACTGATGGGCGCGAACGATACGAACCGGCTACACGTTATGGACATCTCGCCGTTTCTACTGGCACCTGTCCCTGCGCCCTTGGTTCGTGCGTCGTCAATCGCGTTACAGCACAGGGCGCCTCGCATCGGTCGGTACGGACCTTACCCTCGGCGAGTAGGGTCCATTCGCACCCCACATAGGGCAAGTGTGCGGGCACGGACAGCAGGTATCCTGTACTCTTGCGTATGTGGCAGTTTTTGGTAGCGATGGTAGTGATGGTGACATTCTACGCGGAGCTTGTTCTCATGCTCCTCGCGATGTTCTGTATGGTGGTTGTTGACTACCAGTCCTCGCTGTTCAGTCTCTCTCGTCGGCGCCGCCGCGCAACGGCACCTAGTGCGAGCCCGACCATCATCTCCGTCGATTGAAGCTCCCCAAAAGGCAAGGGCCTTCTCCTGTGGGGTAGCCGGCAGCCCCTGCGAACGGCTCTACGATGAGCTTCTTCTGCGGCGGAGGGTACCTGCCCGCAGAGCGGGCCTTGCCACCGTAGTAGTAGAACATCAGTCGTAGTCGCAGTCGTAGTCGTCGAACATCTCCCAGTTACTTGGGGGCTGCGGGCTGATGGCGGCACCGGGTCTGAGTTTAGACATCACGACCTCGATGGTCTCCTTGGCCGCACGGGCGCGTGAGACGTGCCCTGCTGGCGTCCAGTCCCTTGCTCCTGCCGGCGGTCCACCCCAGCGGCTCAGACGCTCAGAAGGGCTCTGAGCGCGTCCCTCGACAGGGGCGGTCTCGTCGGACGTTACCACCTCTTCATCCAAGCTCTTCTCGGTAGCGGTAGGCACGCAGGCTTCCTCAATGAACTGCGAGCCCCCACAGACGCGATCGTAGTGGTCGGTAGCCGGCGAGAGGATCGTCACCGACTGCTGACCGCGCGTGATGGCGACGTAAGCGAGGCGGCGCTCGGATTCGAGATTGGCTCTCGGGTTCGGGAACACCGTGTCGACCATCGGCACGTACATGTGAGCAGCTTCCAAGCCCTTCCACCCATGTATCGTCTCGACGACAACGGCTTCTGAGGTAACGTCGTCGTCCTTCTTTTGCAGGGAGTTGTTGGCGATCTCCAGCTTCGTGACGTAATCCACCGCGCTGTCCACAGTGCCGTAGTTCTCCAGGAGAGACGTGATCGGCTGGATCGGTGTCAGGGCGATGTTCTCTACCGCAGCGTTGATCGCCTCTTGCGTGGCGTTCTCGCCAAGCTCGATGTAGACATTCTTCATCGTGTCGGCGTCCTCAAGGGTCCGCTCGATGAAAGTGCTGCGCATCGTCTGGTTGTCTTTGCCCTTGAGGTCCAAGACCTTCGACAAGACCTCGACAGGGCTTGCGTTCTTACCCATGTTCTTGATCTGGCGCAGGTTCGTCATCATCGGCTTGACGAGTTCCTCGTTACGCCCCGCCGCGCGCCCTGCGTAGACCTCGCGCCAGGCACCAGCTTCGAGCATCTGAAGGTAGCTCTTGCCCACGTACTGCGAGTTCTTGGCGGCCAGGCTGTCGAGCTTCTCGGCCAGCGTCTTGGCGCTTACTCCTGAGCCTGGGTTCATCGTGAGAGGCTGACCCGATCCGGTCAGCAGCTTGTTGATGATCGCCACGTCGTTCTCGTCCGCATGTGCGAACTTGATCCAGTTCAACAGTGCCGCTGCGGTACGGTTCTTCAGCGGGTTGTAGGCGTCCTTGCAGCGGAAGGGGATGTTCCGACGGAGAAGCTCTGTCGTCCAGGCCAAGACCTCAGCGTTGGTGCGCAGGGCGACGCCGTAGTCACCGTACTTGGCGTCGTTCTCTTCCCCTTGGACCTGCCCTTGGATCTGGTCGACTGCGAAATTAACCGTGTCCTCATAGGAATCCGTGTCTACGGAGCGAAGGGCGCCTTCGCCATTCCACTCCATCGCCTGACACGTCATCGGGATCTGGCCCTTGTTGTAGGCGATGAGCCGGTTCGCACCATCCACGATCTGACGCGCTGACCGGTAGTTCGACTCGATGACTGCCGTCTCCCAATTCTCGCCTCCCTCAGTCATGTCTGACCTAGACATAAACACCGTGGGGTCTGCTCCTCGGAACTCGTAGATGGCCTGTTTGTCATCCCCGATCAGGGTGTACGTTTCCGCCGTCATGTGGCCATCGGGCCATGGCTCTTGCGTCGCGGGGTCAAGAGCGCCCGCAATGAAGCCAAACATCATGTGCTGTGCTGAGTTTAGGTCCTGGGCTTCGTCGACGAGAATGTGCTTGAACATCTGGTTGACCTTGGCCCGTGCCGCCGGCTTGCTGATCATCTCTTTGGAGAAGTTGATGAACAGGTCGTTGCCGTCGTACGCGCCCTGGTATTCGAGATCGTTCTTCTTGAGCCACTCGTATGCGCCGTAGGCAGCAGCGAGGTGACTCTTCGTACGCTCACCGGCCAGAGAAGCCGCCGCCGGGTCATGCCATGCCTGACCCGGCGTGATGAGGTTTCCCTTCCAGATGTCGAGCGCCCGGGACACGTCGCCCATCGTCATCTTCTCCCCATCCCCACGGATGAGGTTGACCTCTTTGAGCCTCACGGTCTCGACGGGGATACCTTCCTCCACCGCGTACTCAGAAACGAGGTCCAGGTTGAACCACTGGTTTGCTGGCGCCGACTGGTATGGGGAATCGTAGAACTTCTTGCCGGCGGCAGATACAAGCACGCGCGGGGGAGGAAGACGCCACGGCGGTGTCGTTGAACCGCTGACAGCGGCAGGCGGCTCGTAGAAGATGCCTGCCATCGCAAGGGCTTCTTCGAGGCGCCTAACCATATCGGTGGATGGTTTGTAGCCTTGACGTACCGCGCCTACGACGCGCCTCGTTACGCTGAGCACGTTGTAATTGGGCTTGTTCTTCCGGTACTTGACGGTCCAGAACCAAGCTGATCCTTCAGGGGGGTTGGCTGCGGCGCGCTCAGCGGCTGCTGATTCGAGCCAGGTGCTCAGGAGGTCCAGAGCCTCGCCCTTGTCATTGACAATCGTCTTGCCCTGCATGGCTTCTTCAGCGGCCTTCTCGCTGGCCTGGTCGATCTCGGCCAGGGCTTCGGTGCTGAAGAAGCTCTCGTCTGCCGAGGGCTCAGGCGCAGCCGCCGGGGTAGTCATTCCGAGTTTGACCTGCGTGAGCGACATCTTGAGCAGCTTGTACGGGCTGACCGTGTCGTCGCTGCTGCTGCCGATGGTGGGCGCCTTGCCGACGACGACACCTAGGTCGGTCAGGCTGTTGAGGATGCGAGCAGCGACGGCGTGCGTGGTACCGAAGTTCTTCGCGTTTCGCTGCACGATGGGCGGGTTGCCCATCGACTTCGAGTATTCATTGATGCGCTCGCCGAGTTCGGCAGCGGAGGCGCGGGTGAAAGAGGTCGCGAGGACCTGATGCGGAGGGACTCCGAGCCCCTGCGGAGGTGGCAGCGCGAGGTAGACAACGCGGCCTGCCAGAACGCGGGTCTTTCCGCTACCCGCGCCAGCGGCGATGACCGACTTGCCATGTGACTTCGACAGCTTCTTGCCATCGGGGCCGCGTCGCGTGCCAATCATCATCGCGTTCTCTTGCTGCTTGTCTGACCGGAACAGCTTCTTGCCGATCTCGGTCTCCATCGAGGAGTCCGTGATCGCAGCCTGGGCAGCAGCACCGACCACAGCCTCGGGCGCTGCGCTAGCGCTAGCGAGAGCGTCAACCTGCTGAACCAAAGCACCCCGACGCGCGCTCAAAGACTCCTTCTTATCGGAATCTTCCGTGCCCAGCATCTCAGTGTCGATCTTTCGGATCTCGTCACCAAGGCTCTGAGCAGAGGTGGCGTCGGACAGGGCGTTGTCGAAGTCGCTCAGCGTTCCCGCTTTAGCGAGCGTAGCCATCACATAGCGACGTGTTGTCGTCATAGGTCCGAGAAGACGAACGTGGCCCAGAGCTTCGAGTGCCTCTTCGCGGGTCTTCGCCGATGCGACCTCAGCGAGCCTCTTGGCGTTCAGGAGCGTCGCCCCCTCGCCAAACACGTTCTTCATGAGGTCGCTCTTGCGAGTCATCACACCCAACACGTCAACGACGAACTTGCCACGTAGGGTATGCGCCTCCATGTCCTTGAGGGGCTTCTTCAGTTTCGACCCGGGGCGCGTCCACAGGCGACCTACCGTCTTCATCCCCTGACGGTCCAGCACCGGAGCAAGCTGCTCGTCAATGTTGGCGATGAACTCGCGGGTGTAACGGTGCGCGAGGCGTGTCCCCGGGGCGTCTTCAGCCTCGCTTCCATGGATCAAGCCAACGGTGCGGTAGAAGACAGCCAAGTCGAGGAGACGCTCTGGTGAGGTCTCAAACTCCCCCTCGTCCTCGTCCTCAGGACCAGCGATGATGTCTCGGGCGGCCCGGATGGCAGCAAGCACTGAAGGGTCGTTGGGCATTGTGGAGTCTCCGGTTAGCTACTGTGCGCTTGCAAGCATGTTGCAAGGAAGTCAGACGTTGATGGTTACGAGGGGGTCAGGGGAGACGGCGGACTCGATGAGCCCCTTGACCATGATGGTCACCCAGGCTTCGCCTGCTGGTCCGCTGTTGGTGATCGTCAACTCGTGCGTGACGCCGCGAGCAGTAGGAAGCAGGCTGTTCGGGACAAGACCAAGCGTGCTCTCCGTATCCTCACCCAGTGCTACCGTAGACAGGGCCGTGACCACGGCCCCGTTGAACGAGGAGTCTGGCTGGTTCGTGAACAACACACGACGGTCATACGCAACGGACACGCTACACGTAGTAGCGGTTCTATTCATCACCACAACTTCGGGGAAGAGCAAAGGCAAGTTGTTGCCTAGCAAGCTCTCCAAAGTGACCGTAGTTGCACCCGAGATACGGTATGACGATCGAACGAGTACAGGTATGAGCATGGTGATGGCTTCTCCTAGTTAGGAGTGCCTATTTACCCTCTACTCCAACCTTGGAGTGCCTCTCCCGGACGGTTTGAAGTCGGTGGCCATAGCCGCCTCGGTTCGTTTGGCAGTGGCGGTGAAGCTCACCGGACCGGAGGCGCGCTTCGCTACGATGTCCGAGAGGCGAGGCGTAGATGCCTCCACGGGCTCCTCATCGCCTTCCTCTGGCTCATCGGCGTTCGGCGTGGGTTCTGCCTCATCGTCCGCCTTGGACGCCTCATCGGCGGCCTCAGCATCCTCAGCATCCTCGCCCGCTTCATCCAGACCCAGGAGCCCAGACATCTGGTCGTCCTCAAGCCCCTCGTCCTCAGCGGCGGGCGCGAAGCGATCGTTGATGTCCTTCATGATCCGCTTGACCAGGTCAGCGCGCCACTCGTCGTACACGGGACGGATGCGAGCGACACCGCGCTTACCAACCTCGTCACGAAGCATCTCGATGAGGTCGTTCTCGCCGTCCTCTTCGTCTTCCTCTCCGAGCGAGAGGGCCTTGTCTTGCAGGTTGTCGAAGAACTCATCCACCTTGTCGTAGATGGCGAGGGCGTAGTCATCGAGGAAGTCGGCGGAAGAGTCGCCCATCTGCTTACGCAGCTTGTTCTTCATCTTGACAGGGTTGTCTTCCTCGTCTCCCTCCACGTCTTCGGCGGGCTTCTGTCGGAAACCGAGACCGACACCCGGCCCTGGCTTCGGGCGGGAGCCGTCACTCTCTTCCTGCTCTTCTTCTTCTTCAGAATCGTCAGCATCATCAGGACTCTCCGACGAGGCATCGCCGTCGTCTTCTTCCTGGGCATCGTCGCCATCGTCTTCGTACAGGTCAGCACTAACCGGGGCAGGAGTGTCCCCCGACGTGGCGTAAAGTCGATCCAGCGCGGAGTCGATCTCCAGCAGCGCGTCAGAGAGGTCATCGAGGTGCCGGTGGTCGCCCTTCTGTTGTGCCGTCTCCATCATGGAAACGACGTCAACACGGCGAGCGGTCAGCAACTTACGCAGTGCCTGGGGGTCTTGGCGGAGCGCTTTGGTCATGGCGGAATACCCTTCGTTCCCTTCAGTGTGCGACGAACGCTGCATCTTCTGCATCGCCTCTCACTCCCCTCCCGGGGACGGGAAGAGCTGTTGCATAGCTTCACTCGCGTGCTTACGCAGATGTTCACCATACTCGGCTGTGTGGATGTGTTCGTTGCAGCCAGCTTCTCCGCAGCGCGCGGGGTTCTGTCCGTGCATAGACAGACACGCCATAGCGCCGATGACTGCGGGGAAGGGGCCGGACTTGCGGGGGCAGACGACTTCGCCTGGCGCGAGCTTGAGGGGGTAGCGCTTAGTGGTAGACATGCAGAGGACTGTCGCCCAGGACGGTCCCGTCGTCAACAACTAGCCCCTTCGCGGAGGCTCCTCGTCGTCAGGACGCCAGCGCTGGATCTCACGCTTTGTGTGCGCGTTGACGTGATTCATGTGGTCTGCAAGATCATCCCGGAGGGTGTGTAAGCTCTCAACCAGGGCTGAGACCGTGGTCATGTTGGCGACAAGGTCGTGCTCTTGGCTCAGGAGCCTCTTCTCGATGCTGTCGAACTTTTTCGTGGTATGCACCGCCCGACTGTTGTCCGCGTTAGCGAGATCCAAGAGCCTCTGACTCTGATTGAGAGCTAGGTGGTCTTGGCTGTCCTCGTCCCCATCGAGGTCGGGGAAGTGAAACATCTCAGTACCCGAGGCAGGGCGGACGTCGTCCCAATCGTAGTCGTCCTCGTCATTGAGGTCGTTCTCGTCAATGCACGTCTCGCAAACCCACGCGAGGGAGTAGTCGTAAGGAACCATGTTGGTGCCGTGCGTGGGGCAGATGGGAGCGAATCCGCTTCCCTCGATCTCGACCCGCTTGAAGAAGTCCTTGGCGGCTTCGGTCGGGAGGTCGCCGATCTCAACGTGCTCGCCATTGGCGGCGGCGAACATCGCCTTCGCTTCGGTGGTCGTCAGGTCGGCGATCTCAATGTCCGCTTTGAGGACCTCCTTCGGGACAGGCGATGGTCCGGCATCGATCACAATGATCGACGAGGTACCGGCGAAGAACGGTGGGACGCGCACCACGGGATGCTCTGCAATGGCGAGGAGAATGATCAACTCCGTAGCCCGATGCAGGGAGGTACCGGTGTTTTGGGCGACATCCTCCGCACTCAAACTTCCCTGCATGCCCAGTATCATTCTGATTTCGTGAAGCAGCATGTTGTCGGAGGCGTTGTCGGAGGCGTCATCCTTCCACGCTGCGGCTGCGGCTGCGCCTTTGAGGATGGAAATCGCTCTCTCCTCTCTGCGTGCCTTGATCTCGGGCGTGAAGAAGGTCAGCAGTCGGTTGACCTCCTCATCGGAGAACGTCGCCATATTCCGCACCTTGAGGACAAACCGTATCACCTCTGGTGGAGAGAAGATCGCAGTAGCGTTCCCGTTCCGCGAGACGGGACCGGGAACGACGAGGCCGAACGCGGCAAGGGACAGCGTGCGGAATATGGCCTGCCCATAGGAGATGCGCAGGTTGCCGGCGATGGCGCTCAATTCGACGGGATCTGGCGATGCACCGAACTTTGCCATAGCCAGAAGCTCGGCAAAGCCGAGATCGGTCGCTTCGACCTCGTCTGCCCAGTGGAAAAGCATCTTTAGGAAGTGCTGGTCGCGAGCTTTCCACTTGTCTTCAAAGAACAAGAGCGCCTTGTCCATGTAGTCGGCGTCGCCGAAGCCCTCGTCAACGGAGAGCAGAATCTCTCGCAGACGGGCGTAGTAGCGTGAGTGGTATTGGTCGGTGTTCTGTGCCATTGCTCGGCTCCTAGCAGAAGTCTTTGCCAACCGATCTGGTTGACTGAATTGGGCAGTTGACTGCAAGCATCTCTGCGAAGGCCCTGCCGGTGAGTGCGCGCCCGTACTCATCGACGACGATCTCTTCGTCTGGTCTCTCCTGACAGATGGCCAGGACTCGATCCGGTTCCTGCGCCCATGAGAACGAGCTACAGGAGCTTACGCCGGAAGGCTTCTCTACGCGAGGCGAGGCGAACCCAAGCTCGACACCGGCAGCCCCGTCGCCAAGGTTCTCCTGGTTCTTTGGCCTCTTGCATTTCGGGCAGTTCTTGTACCAGTCGGCATAACCGCTGTGAACATTTTCTTTACCACCGATGCACAGTGTGACCCCGCAGGAGTAGCACCACCAACCGGCAGCGGAGCGTTTGCCGATGTGAGCTGGCACGTCGAAATCATCCTCATCCTCGATCTCAGCCGGGGGCGCGGTGTTGTTCATGACCTCCTGCAAGCCCCGCATGTTCTCGTCGCCTCCCAGAAACTTCTGGATGGTGTCCCGCAGCATCTCGACCTTGAGGTCGTCGCTGATTTCCTCGGGGTCTTCCCTGTATTGGTCCCGCCAGTAGAAGTTGGTTCCCACAACGCCTCCCCTTACAATTCACGGACCAAGATGGTCAGAGCTTCCCACGTCTTCTTTTCCTTGTCACTCATCATCGCCTGAAAGGCGTTGCCCGGTTCCAGGCGTTCCCGGAACCAGTCCTCGCGTGCGTCGACGAAGTAGTCGATATGGTCACGGATACGCCGGAGCTTCAACTCCGCCAGGGCGAACCTGATGATGGAGAAGATGACGACGGCGCCCATCGCGACGAGCGTTACTGCGACTTCAGCGCCATTCATAAGTTATCACGGGTCATCGCCGTCTCCCTTCTTCCTCTTCTCGAACTCCTCCATGACCTGGGAGCGGTAGTCATGCCGGAGGTACATGGCGTGGTCGCTGTCGCTGTCGCCGTCTTCGCCCCCTTCTTGGAGGTCACTCCGCGTGCGTCGGTCGACTTCTTCCTCGATCTGGTCAAGCTCCTCGTCCGTGAAATCCACGTCCACATCCACGGAGGCAGGGCCGAGCAAGCCGGTTGGTTGCGCCCCCATAAGCTGGGCACCGCTCTCGATACCCAGGGCTGCGAGGCCACGGCTGTGGACGACGTGATCGGCGAGCGCGACGATCTCGGTCTTCACTCGCTGCTCTACCTTCTCCATCGCCTCGTAGAAGGAGCGCTGCACGAAGGGCAGGTTCTCTCTGAGGTCCTGTTCGAGCTTGTAGAGCGTTCCCTTCAACGCCTCCAGGTCGCCCTTACGTACGGTCTTCCCCTGGAGCGCCTCGTCAAGCTGCTCTTGTGCCTTACGGGCTCTGACCGCGAGGCTTGCCACCGCGTTCTTGATTTCTTGCTCGTGCGTGTCCTTGTCGTTGTCCGGGGAGTCCAGGGATGACTCGACGAACTTGCCCGTCTTGTCGCGGTAGCGTCGTACGGTGCAGGGCACCCCTGTCGTGTTCATGTTGGTGATGGCTTCGGCGAACTGTGAAGCGGACATGTACACCTCGACGATCATCTCCTCGGGCATGTGCCAACGTCGGTAGAGGTCGCGCTGGTAGCTCGCGGTGGAGATCCGAAGCGAGATGAAGTGCCCATGGTGCAAGGGCGAATCGTAGAGGTTCGTGTGCCCAGAGACGCGATTGATCTGGATGTTGCCGAACGATGGGTGACAGACTTTCTTCTCTTCGTCGTGCATCTTGGACTCGATCTCTTTGTTATGGTTGGGGAAACTCTAGCTCGTGCTCTTGTGGTTGCCTAGGCCCCCGAGGGAGCAGCTTCTCGGTAACTGTGGCCCATGTGAGGGCGTCGTCGATGGTTCCATCGTCCAGCGCTTTATGCAGTCGATGCCCGTCGGCAACCGTCAACAGCAGCTTCCGGCCCTCCTTACTGTCCGTCATGATCTTGAAGGAGTCGGTGATTGGTATCACGTCGTCATCGATCCCATGAACAATGGCCGCCCGATTCTTGACGGTTGGGATCCCGAACAGCTTTAGCCCAGCGGGGGCCAAGAGAACGAGTGGTCCGGTGAACGCTCCTGTGTGCGCGAGGTGCATCGCGAGACCACCGCCGAAGGACGAGCCTACGATGACATCCGGCTTGAAGTCAGCCAGTGCTTTTAGCCCCGTTCGCTCCAACGGATCGAGTACCTCGGGAGGGAGACCCTCCGGTCGGGTCCCGTGCTCTTGAAGAAATACCACCAGAGGCTCTGTGTCTATCTCTGGTGCATAAACAAAGGGATGACGAGCCATCAGGTGGGTCACCTTGGTCCCCGCTGTCGATCTCGCCCACCGTCGTGTTGTTGCGGATGTAGGGCTTGCGCTCCTGGATGGTGTCTTCCCGCTCTCCAGACCGTGGAGGTAGAGGATTCGTGTCATCAGATTCGATCCTGCCTTTCACCCGGGTCTGTCTCGATGGTTTCAAGGCCGCTGTTGTCGCCGGCCAGCGCACCTGCCCAGGCATCTGCCGCACCCACGCCTTCGGCCCACCATCGCAGGACGAGGATTGCAAGGTGCTCGTCATCGGCGATCCAGCGCCCACCGCCATCACGGTCCCTCCCGAGGTCGACCGTGCCATCGACCAGCCGGGCAACCGCGTACTCGTACACACTGACCGCGATGCGGGATCCCTCGCGGTCCGTGCCGGCGTGGTCCGCGTCGTAGACGAGACAGTGACCGGGCTGCAACGCCTCGATCTCCTTTGTCAGCGTCTCGGTCAATCGGGCTACAGCAGCGGCCTCGACGCGATCAACCGCGTCGTCGCGCTCACCGCCCCCGCCCACGTCTGCCAGGTATCGGCAGGCGGCTCGGAGGGTGGAGGGCTCCGCCACCGCGTCGAGTGCCACCCGCTCTGCGTAGGAGATGAGGTGCGACGTAAGGCCCTCACGAACGCGCTCAGCCACGTCCGAGAGGAAGTCGTCTTGTTCGTCGAGCGCGAACGTAGCGCACCCCTCGGGCGAGTCCTCGCGCTCGCCGCGCAGGAACGCGAGGTCCTCAGGTTTCAGCTCATGCACGCTAGGATCCCACCCACCATCGATGGCGTCAGGCAGGTATCCGCCTGTTACCTCGTCCTCTACGATACCAGCGGCGCAGCGTTCTACTAGGGTTTTCATCTTCGTATCCTTGTTTGTGTGGACAGTAAACATTTGCTTGTCGATGTCAATCAGAAGTTCTCGTCGTCGTGCATCTTGCGCTCCCACATGGCCTCGTTCGCCATGCGCATCTCGAAGGAGCAGGAGTAGCCGTGGGCTCGGGCGACCGAGTCGTCGGCGGTAGCCTGCGCTGCGGCGACCACATCCGCTGCGGCCTTGCAGAAGGCTTCGGCATCGTGCTTCGAGGGCTTGTCGGTGCCATCGTACTCGTATCCGAAATCGTCAATGAGGATGTCCAGCGCCCGCCAGGCGACCTGGTTCTTGTAGCCCACGATGCCGAGGGCTCGGGCTTGGCGGTCGTAGTGCTTGAAGGTCTGGCGAGCCATTCGCCCGGCGTAACCCTCTACCGCTGCCTTCTCCGCCTCCGTGTACTCGTCCTCGTCCTCGGGGTGACGGTCGCCCTCCGCGTGATAGGGGCAGCGGTGCCAGGAGTCGTGGCTGGAGAGGAGCCACCCACCGCGGCAGGGGCAGAAGAAAAAGTCGGGCGAGGCCCAGGCACCGCTGTCAAGTTGGCTGAGGTCGTTCATCTTTGTTCCCCTTTGCGGGCTCCCTGCCCACTCAGATAGTAAACGCTCTGCTATGGGCGTCAAGCGTATCTTTTGTTATTTCTCAAGCAACGTACCTGGTTTTGGACCGTCTGTACGTATCATATACCGTGCCAAGAAGGCGGGCGAAGTAGTCACTTTTGCCAGTGTTTTCGGTACCTTACAAGACACCGCAGGATGCCCCTGGATGCCCACTACACTTTTTTCCGGGTGCCACTATGGAGGCCGGCTTATGGCTCTCAGCGGGGCTCTCAGAGCCCCTGGCGGCCTGTAGGTCACTGTATGTTGATTGGTACCTATGGAAATATCCGCTTGACGCCCATAGCAGAGCGTTTACTATTGGTGTGGGCAGGGAGCCCGCAGGGAGCAGGATGAACACCACCGAAGTAAACCGAATCCTGAAAGACGCCTGTGAGAAGATGGGCTGCCCCGCACTGTTCCCTCGCATTAGCTGGGATTTCAACAGCCGCTTCGTGCGACGCCTGGGCGATGCGAGCTACGCCAGCAACCACATTCGGCTCAGCACGAAGTTGTTCGCGCTTGCGACACCTGCCCAGCGCGAGGACACGATCCGCCACGAGGCCGCCCACCTGGCCGTAGGCTTCTTCTACTCCGACCGTGTTCGTCTTCCCAAGAGCAACCCCCGCTCGATTTCTGCCCATGGCAGCGAGTGGAAAGCGCTGGCCCGTAAGGCGGGGGCGACTCCTCGTGCCTGCTCCAAGAGGATCGAAGGCAGCGAGGCCCTGCGTACCAGCCGCAAGCGCTTCGCCGCCTACTGCGCTTGTGGGGACCACCCGGTCACTAAGACCGTGGCCCGCCGACTGTCCATGGGTACGCGCTACTCGTGCCGAGTGTGCAAATGTTTTCTCACCCGCGAGCCAATCGTCAAGGTGCTGCGAGCGGCAGACACTTTGGCAGCGGCGCAAGTAACCGAGACACCTGCCGTAAAAAGCGCTATGGAGATTGAGATCGAGCGCCTGCGCAAAGAGAACATGAGCCTCGAAATCGAGAAGCTCAAGAAAGAAAACGCGGCACTGCGCCGTAAGAAGGGGCTGAAGTGAACAGGTCTACAGTGAACGGGGAACCCATGAATCTTGAGACTATGCACGACGTCAAGACTTTCATGCGACGCCCAGACGTTGTCGCGAAGAAGGGGGCGCTAGACGCCATCGCGAAGCTCGACCGCATGGCCACGGTGAATGGCGTCATCTACGCGACCGGCCGCAACACGCGATCGATCTACGCGATTGGGATCGTCGAGTACGCGGCGTCCACTACTCGCAAGACGGGGCAGACCCACCGCGTGTTCGTCGGTCGCGTCCACCCCATGCAGCTCTTCGGCCTAGAGGACCAGCAGGTGCGCTTCGCGCTCGGCCTCCAGACGACAACCCCGGCGCGTACGATGGTGGACCAAGCGCTGTTCGACTTCGAGACCGCTGCCCGTGCCCTGCTCGGCGGCGACGAGTGGCAGGTCAAGCGGACCACGGAGCGCGCGGTCCATCTCTGTCGCGGCTACGACGTGATCCAGGGCGGCGGCCGTATGCGCGCCTTCGAGACCCACACCGTCAGCCTGGGGACGATGCTCCATCTGAACGCCAACGGACGCCACGTCAAGGTCGACTACCTGGACGCCCACGAGGGCGGGACGGCTGAGCAGCTCTTGGCCAGCATCTGGGCCGCGTTTACCGTTGCGGCAGGTGCCAGCCCGTTTTATCATTGCCCCCCGTCGCGGTGGAGGAAGGAGGTGGGTGATGACCGGAGAATGGGATGACTCTGATTACGACTCTAACCAGGTAGGAGTTAGAGACGGCTCGTCTAAGACGGGGACGTACGTACGCAAGATCCGAGGCGAACGCGACGAGGCACTCGCAGAGGTCAAGATGCTGGAGGCGGACGCAGCGGTGAAGAGCCTGGCGTTGTGGAACGCCAACGCCGAGATCGAGATGCTGCGTGGTGTAATCAGCGAGATCCGATCTCTGTCTGCCAGTAAATCCGCTGACAACTGGCACAGGTACGGCGTGGACCTCATCCTTACGCGCGCCAACCTCGACGACGCCGGGGGCCGTGATGGCTGAGCCGATGACGTCGGCCACGGTGTCGAGCGGGCACCTGTGGGTCGAGCCGCACGGGCTCGCCGGCTGGTTGGCACGACGCGAGGCTCGACAACATAGCTGCTGGCTGTGCAAGCGGCATCCGTCGCTGGTGGTTAGCGGGCGCCTCTGGCTGGCTCGCTGCCCGTGTGCCGCCGGCCCCGCGTCGGAGGCTCCGTGGGCTGCGGTTCTCGCGTGGATGCCGAAATCCTATGCTGCATGGCTTCGACGACGACACCCGAATGATGGCTGATGAGGCAAAGGCGATCGTGTAGCGCTCTGTCCTCCGCCCTACCCCAGAGGAACTCGGGTTCTGGGTCGCTGTAGAACCAGACGGCGCCGGCAGCGATCAGGCCGACGACAACAAAACGCGCAAGAACACGAACAGCCAAGCCATGCCGCCGAGCCAAAGAAATAGCTGTACCCATAGGTCATCCCAGAAGTCAGGGGGAGGCTGCTTCCTCTTCAAGACAAACCCCCGCGATGATTGTGTTTAGCTGCTGAAGCATGAATGGCTCACTGGGCGTCAACCAGAAGACCTCGCCGCCGCAACCGCCTGCTTGCTCCATGTAGAAGGAGGATTGATTCGTGAACCAGTAGACATCGGTTGCGGACTCGACACAGTAGGCCAAGCTACTTGTGACCGAATCTTCGACGCCACAAGCTAGGTTGAGGCTGTTGCACGGCGTTACCTGCGCCTCTTCATCCCCGAAGCCGATGAAGATCCTCTTCGATCCGGGCGACCAGTCGATGAGCAGCGGGTTAGAGGGGTCGACCACCGCTCTGGCTGCATCGATAGTGGGCTCAATGCCTCCTGAGTAAGTGATGTCACGCAACGCTTCACATAGGGTGTCGGCATCGGTCATGTTCTGGTAGAGGGAGAAGTCCGCCTCAGGTGTCGAGATTAGGACCAACCCGAACTTGTAAGTGCCGTCTGAGTTCGAGGAAGCCCTCGCGTAGTCACACACGACGTTAGTCACGGCAGTGATATAAGGAAGCATTGAGCCAGAGGTATCGATGCCGAGAATGATGTCCACCGACTCGTAGAAGGTGCTCACATCGTCGACAAGCCCGTTGCAGTCGTTGTCTCGGTCGTCGCAGCGCTCTGGGGACGGAAGCACCTCCCCGCCGCATACCTCTTGTCCACCCTCACAAGTCTTGACGCCCGGACGGCAGTCGCCGGTTACGACGGTCTCAGCAGACCCCGTATAACAGAAGACGATCTCCCCATCTGGGTACAGGTCTTCCTGTTCATCTGTCTGGCAGTCGCAGTCGTTGTCCATCCCATCGCAGCGCTCAGGCTCGGGCGGGTTGGTGTACTCGCACTTCCAGAAACCGTTGTAGCAGACTTCCCAGGTACGAAGGCAGCGCCCGCACTGAAGACAGAAGTTGTCCTCAGACTCCGGGCTGTTGACTAGGTTCTCGTCAACCGAACCGTTACAGTCGTCGTCGACACCATTGCACTGCTCAGGGTGAGGGGTGATGTCGAAGCAAGAGACGACGTTTCCATCGTCATCGCATGTCGGCGTGCCCGATTGGCAAACTCCTACGCCTTGCGTCCCCTCCGGTCCGGTGTAACAAGATGATGGGCATACGTGAAAAAGGTCTTGGTCCTCATCGCACGCCATCGCCCATAGGACGGTTACTACCAGCACTAGAGCCGTTACAACTGTCCTCATCTCTCCGCCCCTACGCTTCTCTCAATACAAGAGTTGCGGGGATGGGCGTAACGTAACGTAACGTACCCTGTACAGGTTACGCACAGGTGGTGAAAGCTGTGTGCAGACCCTACGGTTCGACGAGCAGCTTAGCGAACGGCCCTTCATCGTGGTCGATGAGGTGTGCCATCAGCGCCTTGCGATTCCCGACGTACCCGTGTTGATTGTGCCACGCATCCGTCCCCGCAAGCGACGGCAGGTGTTCAACGACCACGCCGTGATGCTCGGTCATGATCTGGGTGTGCCAGTGACCAGTGAGCCAGAGACGGTACTTTGTCTGTCCCCATAGATGAGGTACCTCGGCAGCCATGAGGCTGACCAGGTCCTTGTCCTTCACCGCGTGGCCGTGCGTGAGGCCAAGCAGTGTGTTTCCGACGTGAAGATACTCGCGGTCGATCTCACAGCGCGAGACCTCGACATCCTCACAGCCCTCGTATTTGGCCTGGAGCCAGTGAACCAGAAGCGCTGTAGAATAGTAGTCATGGTTGCCGCGCACAGCGACGACCTTCACCTTCGCCACACGCTGACGCCACATCTCGATGTGGTCGCGGGCGAGGGCGCACCCTTCGATGAAGATACGCAGCCAGTTGCCGTCCGCATCCTGCGGTGTGCCCTTCGTCGTGGTTCCCATGTAGTTGTCGATATGGAACCAGTCTCCTCCGGCACCCAAGATCACCTGTCCAGGCTCTCCCCAAACATCGATCCGGCTGATGAGCTTCTCCGTCGCGGACAAGAGGCTGTCCCGGCAGGTTTCGCGGTCAAACTCCTCGCCGATGTGGTTGACCCAGCCCGCCTTACCGAAGTGAAGGTCAGTAGCGTGTGAGACCACCGTGAGGTCGCTGTTCGCTCCCAGCGTGCCACGACGCTTACGATCCCTCTTCCATCGCGGCATCGGAGGCGCGGGCGGAACTTCCATCTTGCTCATCGTGTTGGCGATGAACTTCTCCCACCGACGTGCCTTGTCTGCGAGGTCCTTGACCTTGCGCCAGTCCTCGCGCTCTGAGCGAACGTGGACCTTCTCTTCCTTGAGTCGCGTCAAGTCCTCGACGAGCGCGTCCTCGTCCGTCGCCATGATGTGCTCATCGGTGAACGGAAGCGAGTCGTGCGTCTTGCCGAGAGCCCTGAGAGTCTCCTGGATGGTCTTCCTGTGCCAACCAAGCTGGCGACTCAGTTGGTTGTAGGTCGCGTCGTCCCCGTCTTTGGAGTACGCAGCGACGAGCATACGCACCTCTTCACCAGGGACGACCCACGGTGTACGCGGCTTTGACGGCAGATTGAAGATGTACCGGTCGCGCGACTCGTCATGGTAGTAAGGGCCGTGCGCGGCCTCGCTCACAACAGTCGCTTCCCCGTCGTCTTCACCCTCGAAGGATCCGCCATCCCAGCAAGTGACACGAACCGAACGGGCTTCCTCAGCCGACTCGGGGACCGCGTACAGGTAGCGGTTGTTGTTACCGCCGCCCTTGCCGCTACGCCGCTCCTTACGTCGAGGCCAACCCTTACGCCCACCCTTTGATCGCAGCGCGTTCTTACCGAGTTGCAGACTTACCGCTGCCAGGTCCAGTTGTTCCCACCGCATAAACCGCCCCTACAAGCGGGACGGAGGTGTCTCGCTTGGTCAGAATGCGAATAAACAGGCGCTAGACGGCCTGGATCGCGGGGCTTACGATTTTGAGTGTGGATTAGACGATCAGTGGACCGAGGTACGCGCCGAAAACTCATCACGCGAGCACGCTGTCATCTGTACCTCGTGTGCTGGGCAGTACCTCTCTGGCTGCTTATCGACATTTCGGAACAGAACGAGCCGATTGGAACGCCATTGCACAAGGTGAAGGCATCCGCCTACTGGGCATTTCAATTGCTGGGTGTCGAAGTAGGTCTGCCTCACGTCATGCACGACGGGCTCCCTGCATCCGCTTCACTGCCTCCACCGTGTGGTAACAGAACGGAGGGTTCGACCTCGACACGTTGAAGGTCGGGCACTGGCACATCCACACAGGACCGAAGAGGTCGGTGTCGATGAGTGACAGCCGCTCGCTCTCGATGTCCATCATGAGCGTGCCCACCTGCTCGTGGGTGACGACCCCCGTCCCGCCACACAGGCTACAAGACTCCAAGGGGATGATGTCTCCCCTGGCGTTGATCTCGTGCGGGACAGGACACTTCACAGCTTACTCACTCCTCATGGGGCACCAGTGGCTGTGCTGAGGACCCCGTGCAGGACCTCCTACCGCTGTCACCCCACACTCGCAACGGGGCTTCGTGGTTGCGTCTGCCTGCCACGACCTAAGGCTGAAATCCACATCTGCGCCGGAGCTGTTCAAGCCCTCGGCGGGATCGGTTTCGATCACTTTGCCGTCGATGACCACCTCCTCTCCTCTCCAAACGGCGGTCTTCTTGCTAAGCAAAAGCTCATCGGCGCGGCACCGGGAGAAGGCGACCACCGCCTCCGTGACCATGGCCTTGCCGTAGTTAATCTTGGTGGGCCATCTACGGATGTGGATGGTAGAAGCACCGACCGCCAACCCCACGTCATTGATCCACTTCCCAAGCTCGTCGCACGTCATGCGTGACGAGGAGAACTTGACCATCTGGGGATAGACCACCACCTCGCGGGGGCTTCTCATGGACTCTGACTTCAGGAAAGTGCCTGCGAAAGTGATTGGCGATAAGCCAGTTGTGATCACAAATTCGGTGACGCTGAAGATGAACAGGGACACGTCCGGGCCGTTACGGGTGCTACCGGCATGAGCGTCGTCAAGCTCTTTGATGACTAGGTCTGCGAACATGCGCTGTGTCATTGTGCTTCCTTTTGGACCTCTGCGAGGTCAGTTTCGGCGTGTATGCTCACACGGCCTTCAGGAGCGCGTGAGGCGCTCGGAGACGTACGACCTGACCCTCGGGCCGCACAGGGAAGAACGGACGGCTCAGACGCTCTGAGGCTCTCCTGATGGCCTCCGGGGTCACGTCCGAGCCTAGGAACTGCCGACCGTTGACCAGAGCAGCCTCACCCGTACTACCCGAGCCAGAGAACGGGTCGTAGACCAACTCCCCGCGCTCGGTGGACTGCTGTACGAGGACCTCTAGCACAGGCACAGGCTTCTCGGTCGGGTAGAAGCCCTTGCCCTTGAGACGCCTGCAAGGCAACACGTCTGAGATGCCGAGGTCAGCAAGGCGTCGCTTCTTCCCCTTCGGATGGGTGAAGAACAGGATGTCCTCGTACTGCCTTCGGTAGTGGTAGCCCATGCCGATGGTCATCTTGTCCCAGATGATACGGTTCCCCCATCGCCAACCGACCGACCTCGCGATGGGCACGATCTCGTAGCTCGTCTCCGGATCGCAGAACACGTAGAGGTGATTACCCGGCTTGAGGACGCGCATCCACTCCGTGAAGAAATCGACGAACAACTCGTTCGAGATGACAGGGAACCAGACGTTCGACGACCCCTTCGAGTTTGTCAGGCGTGTCGTCGTTCCAGACTTCCTGTGCTTCTCCAGCGAGGCGTATGGGGGATCAGTGATGATGCAGTCCACAGACGCCGAGGGGATGCTCTTGGACACTTCCAGAGCATCACCCTCGTGAATGTGGAAAGGTCTGCTCATGCCGTCTTCTTCCAGACCTCGATCTTGTCCTCGTTGAATGAGACAGTAGCGACCTGCCCCTTCTTGATGCCGAGAAGGTCGAGCGGAAGGCGAAGGAAGGGGGCTCCGGTCTTCACCTGCTGGGCCTTGTAGTCGCGCTCCTCACCCGCAGTCGGGGGGAGACGACCACGGACGGTCGATGGGTAGCTGTTCTCGACGAACATGCGCAACATGTCAGCCTTCTCCGGGTACTTCACCGAAAGCTCGTCCGCCGCGCGACGCACTACCGCAGGCTTGATGCCTCCCTCGATCATCGTCTTGACCGCGTTCAGACCTTCAGCGAGGTAAGCGATCTCAACGTCCTTGTAGATGACCTTCTCGCTCTTCGCTCCGGTTGCCTTCTTAGCACTCGTCTTCTTGCCGCCCGTGGCAGCTTTTTTCTTCGTGGTCCGCCGGGCGTTGTTGGTCATGCGCATCTGGTGCTCCTTTATAGTGGCCCCAACACAGGGCAATATTACTTTATAGACCAAGCACAAGGAAGGCAAGTGGGTACGTTACGACTAGGATGGAAGCCGGGCTTCGCTTCGCTGCTTCTTCTTGTGTCGCAAGACCTTACCATCTTCATCCTCTTCTCTGGTCTCCTTGCTTTTGGCGGGGCGCTCAGCTCGCTCAGGCTCCTCTTCGGGCTCGGGTTGCTGTCGGCGCTGTGTTGGCGCGGGGGAGGCCCGTTCATTGTCCTTGCGGAACACCTGACAGATAAGGGCGGCACGGGCGACCGCTTCCCCGATGACCTCGTTGACGGGGACAGCGTGGTTCGCGGTCGCGATGCGAAGCTGTGTGAAGCAGGAGTAGGCGTCGAGGATCGTGCGACGGGCATCCAACGACGCAGGGTGACCCTTCTCGGTGTACGCGAAGATGGAGCAGCCCTCGACCACGTCCTTGTAGTAGCTGTCCATCAGCTTCGGGGACGTGGAGTAGAGCATCGCTTGACGCATGATCTCTGTCAGCTTACGCAGAAGCGTATCAGCCTCGGCCCAACAGTCGGCTGTTCTGGTGAGGGCACCGCCAGGCTTCCCTTCGAGGATGCCGCGAGCGATTGTGCCCGACAACGCCTCCACGTCCGTCACAGCTACGTCTTTGATGAGGCCATTGATGACGGCAGAGTCAATGGTCTGCCCAACCCCCTCCGCGTCGAGGATGAGGGTGTAGACCTGTTCGAGAGCATGGAGCGCGTTGCGTGGGTGAGCCCCCGTTGTCTGCGCGATCTTGAGGAGGTGCTTCTCCTCCAACCCTGCCTTACGGAGCCCAGTATTCTTGGCTACCTTGACCAACAGCGCGGTGCAGTCCTCCAATGTCATGCCTTGCAGGGCGACCTTGGAACATCGACCGAGGATGGTGGGCTTGATCTTCTCGGGGTTGGTGGTCAGCACCATATAGATGACGTGAGGAGGCGGCTCTTCCAGCGTCTTCAGCATCGCCTGCCAGCCAGCGTCGGTGATCATGTGCGCCTCGTCGAGCACGATGATCTTTGCCTTGCCAAGCAGAGGTCGGATCGAGACTTTCTCCGAGAGGGCACGCATGTCATTGATGCCGCGGTCCTTCGCCGCGTTCATCTCCAGGTAATCCGGGTGTGTCTCGTCGTCGAACGCCTTGCAGGACTTACACTCGCCGCAAGCGTTTCCCTTGACGGGTGCATCACAGAGCTTGGCCTTGCCAATGATGCGAGCCAGGGTTGTCTTGCCCGCCGACGTCTCACCGTGGATGAGAATCGATCTCGGCAGCCGTCCCGTTCGGAGCCAGGAACCAACGAGCCGTTTGGCCCGTTCTTGCCCAAAGAGTTCATCGATTGTCTTGGGGCGGTAGGATTCAGTAAGCATCTTGGTATCTGACACGGGGGTAGCTCCCTTACGGTAGAGGAAGGCGAGTAGAGAAGACTAGAAGCCCGCCGTCAAGCTACTTACCAGCAGCGTTACCCGTTCGCCTGTCTTGCGACCACGTCTTAACCAGAGCCCGCCGTGTGGATTCGATCCCGGCTTCCTGGCCGCGTAGCTCACGAAGCACCGAGAGCGGAACCCGGACACAAGGCTCTGCCATCGGGCGGATGATCTCCGACGACGTAACCATGATCGTAGGCTCCATCCCCTCGACGATATCGCTCAACGCCACCTCTACCGCTTCCACAGGAAGCGACATGCGGAACAGGATCCCGGAGCGGATGCTGAGGTTCTTCATGATGGGGCCGGCGTAGTGGAGGTTGACGAGCGTACCGACGAGCCGGTTCATGCTCAGCCAGTGGTCCTGCTCCACGCTCACCTTCGGCCCATCCGCGCGCACAACACGGGCTTTGATATCCCAGTGCGTCCGCACCTCACCCTTGGAAGCAAGGATGATGACTGCGTCCACTTCGATGCCTTTGGTCATAGCGACATCCTCACCACAGACTCGTTCTTGGTGCCCTGCTCGCGCATAAGCTCGATCTCCAAGTGCTTGCCATCTTTGGAGAGGGACACACGCAGCGTCTTGCCCGCTGCCTTGATCGACATCTTGCTTCCGATGACAAGCTCTGCCTTCGTCTCCGGAGTCCCGTTCGTGACGCGAATCTCGACACCCTCGACCGCTAGGTCAGACGACCTTTTGCTATACAGGCTCATGAAAGCTCCCAATCAAGGTATGCCCGTGGCAACATCATGTTGGGTGACCACTCTTCGAGAAGCTGCTCGTGTGTCTTTCCTCGCAGGTCGCTCGACTGGTACTTCCCGCCGAACCCACCTTGGTGGTAGGGGCTTGCATCCCCCGTGGTACGGAAGAAGATGATCTGCCCGACGCGCCGACCGGGGACAAGGATCGCGTGTCTATGCTGCGAGAGGTTCTTCACCTCCATCGTCCAGCGCTGGGCAAACCCGATATCGCCCCAACCAGCACACTCGATCTGAATGAAGTTGCGCCCGATGCTCGACCGACCATGCATCATCGTGGTGATGGTGGAGTCGATGCCTCCGATGAACTCTTCTGTATGGCATAGAGCACAAGCTCCAGGCGCGAGGCGAATGAAGGGGGTACCGACCGGGATGCCGGGGAGCGGATGCTCCTCGTTCACATGAGCCTTCAGCGGCTCGCCCCACATCGCCTTCACAGAATCAGGATCATAGGGGTTGATGATGCTGGCGCCAGGGATGCCTCGCTGTTCGAGGTAGTACCACTCGCCCAGACGAACATCGTACGAACAGTTGCCAAGCTGCCTTTCATCGAAAGGAGAGATGAGGACCTCTTTGGCCTCAATGGCGTCGCGGATGGCTGGTCGAGATAGGACAGAGGCATTGGTAGTGCTCATCCACTACTTTTCGGGGATGCGAAGTGCCGTGTCAAGCTCCACGGCTGCTAGGCATCCTCTTATGTGCTCAGCCTCTCCGACCCTACGTTCCTCGGCGTTGCCGTAGCCGCGCACCCCACGCCAATTACACCCAGTGCCCCGCCTGGAGTCCCGTTCGCCGACTTCAATGCACAAGGGTTAAGTCCAGGTGATGTTACCACGTGGGCCAATGACGGATCCGATGCCACGGGTGACGTGACGACGTTTGGCTCAGCCAATGCCCCCGAGTGTATTACTGCCGGGGCAGGTTCTCCTGTTCCTGGCGCGAAGTACGTCAGGTTCGATCTGGCTAATACGGAAGGATTACAGGGAGCGCTTACTACGTCACGCAACGGCGACAACGTGTTTGCTGCCGTGGTCAGGTGGAATGGTGCCGCGACGGCAGATTATCAGGTGGTCGTCGACGGCGACGACGTCACGAATAGAAACGCGATAGCTCGTGGCACATCGGGCACTGGCCGCGACTGGGTGTTGTACGCCGGCACGCAGGTGGGCAGCGGCGCTACTACCGAGGTTGATAAGTGGGTACGAGTGGTGGGCCGTGTAGGCTCCAACGGCCTACTAAGCGTCGAGCGAGCAGCACGAGTCGTAGGCGGCGTAGGCGCCAATAACCTCGACGGCATCACGCTTGGCGCGAAGTACGATGGAACACAGTGGGCCAACATGGACCTCGCCCGCCTAGTCATGTGGGAGGACGGCACCACAGTCCTACAAGCACAGCAATGGCTAGAGGAAAACTACGACTTCACAGCGGTTCCACCAGGCAACCCAAGACATTTCTGGATGCCCGAGCACTACAGTGTCGGCCCCGTTGCGACACTCACGGATCTCGGTTCTTTTGGTGAGAACCTGATATGTACTGACGTAAACATAGCCATTGATCCCGAGAGCGGTTCCAGGTCTTTCGTCTTCAACGGTATCAGCTCCCGAGCTATCGACGTAGGCTACGCCTCGGATACGGCCCAGCCCGTCTTGTTCGGGACGATGGTTCGCTCCAACGAAGATAACACAACTGAATACTTTATCAGTATTTCGCCCTCGGAAGCTAACTCCCCTCGAATGTGGCTAACTAATGCTAATAAGATCAATATCAGTGCAGGGGGTGGAACCATTGGTGGTATTGACCTCGATACGATGGCGCCCAAGGGGACAAGGCGGAGGTGGCTGTCAACAGTAGGCTTGTACTCGGGCATTTCGTCCCAGATTTGGACGGATGGGGAAACGCTAGGTGTTGGCGACGCAGGGACTGAAGGACTCAGGTCTTTCATGCTCGGCGCGCGCTACACCACAGGCTACGGTTCGTGGTTCGGCGGAGCGATGGGGCCAGTGATGGTGTACCAAGGATCCGTCGAGGCTACCGCTACGCGCGGCGTCGAGGTCAATGCTTGGCTACAAGCCTGGTACCCTGAAGCCTTCGCAGCAGCTTTCCAGGCTAGCCCGATCGGCGCCCCGTTCGCAGACTACAATGCACAGTTGGTCGATCTTGGCGATGTCACCACGTGGACCAATGATGGATCCGATGCCACAGGTGACGTGACGACGTTTGGCTCAGCCAATGCTCCCGAGTGTATTACTGCCGGGGCAGGTTCTCCCGTTCCTGGGGTCAAGTACGTCACATTTGACCTCGCCAATACGGAGGCACTACAAGGAGCGCTGACGACGACCAGGACGGGCGAGGTGGTGTTCGCAGCGGTCATGCGGTTTACGGCTGTCAATCCTGATCAGTACCTATTCGATGGCGACGACGTAACAAACCGTATGGCAGTTATCGCGAACACCTCCCTTGGGTGGGCTACGTATGCCGGTACGCGCGTCAACTCGGGTGCGCGTCCAGAAGTAGGCAAGTGGGTTCGGGTCGTGGGCAGGTTGGGCACGAGTAGTGGCTTACTATCAGTCGAACGTGCAACCCGGTGCGCTGGAGACTCAGGCACAGGCAATCTCGATGGCATAACCATCGGCGCGCGCTACTCCGGGACCGACTTCGCCGACATGGACCTCGCCCGCCTAGTCATGTGGGAGGACGGCACCACAGTCCTCGAAGCTGAACGCTGGCTGGAAGAAACATACGCATTCGCCGCCGTGCCGCCGGGGAATCCTGTTCACTGGTGGGATCCGAATGACTACGCGGTGGGCGCGCTCTCGGGAGCGGGTTCCGTCGTCGACAAGGGGGCAGGCGGGGAGAACCTCACGCCCACCGACCTCACGATCATCGACGACACGGACGCGCCCGGCGTCAACGTGTTCTCGTTCAACGGCACCACGTCTAAGATGATCGACGACGGGGCGTTCAGTATCGCCTCAGACGACCTTATCTTTGCCGCTTGTGTTAGACCAACTACGATTTCGGTTACGCGAACTCTGTTCGGGCAGTCGGAATACTCAACTACCACCCTCTCCTGCTATTTGTCTGCGACAAACACCATCCGGCGCAACTTAGGTAGCAACGTGGGCGGTGAGAATATCAATATCCTCGCACCGTTTAACACCTCTACCCGTTGGTTGAATCTTTCCTTCCTTGCTGTCAGCGCCTCTGGTAATGGTGCCTGCTACGTCGACGGATCACAGAGCGGTGTTGGGAGCGAGGGAGACCAAAACCCAGACGGCTTGTGTATCGGCGCTCAGTACACAGCGGGGTACCTCAACTACTTCACCGGTCGAATGTCCGACGTCCTCATCTACGCCGGAGCCGATGAGGCCAACGCTGCTCGCGCTGCCGAGGTCGAGCAATGGCTCCAACGCCACCGCCGGTTGGCTACGATTCCGGGTGTGCCGTTCGGTGACTTCGATGCGGAGAGTCTGAGCCTCACCGACGCAGACCCAGTGTCGACGTGGGCTAACAACGGCAGCGAGAACGATGCCACGCAGACAGGAACGGCACGCCCAACGTTCTACGCGGCAGGCGGTCCCGAGGGGGGCAAGCGGGTCCACCACGATCCATCGATCCCACAAAACATGCTTACACCCGATGGCGAAGTTCTCGAAACGCAGCCGGGGGCGATGCTTGCAGTCATGCGCTTGGAGGACTTCACCACACAGTGTGCCCCTCTAGGGTCCGACCTCGGCGGGTCCTTGTGGACGACGTGGGTGAGCGCAGGCGGCGCGAATATCGGGGCTAACGCTGGGGCCACGTTGAACCACGCAACCACCGTGCCGCAGAACGAGTGGCTCTGGATAGCGACCGAGTTCGGACACACTACAGACGGACATATCGAACCTTCATGGGAATCTGGCACGACGGGGTCTACCGGCACCGGCTCAGAAAATTTCGCAGACAGGATCACCGTAGGTTCCTCGCAGGGCGAGGCTTCGCCAATGCGCGGGGACCTTGGTCGCGTAATCATTTGGGGCGACGGCACACCCTGGGAGCAGGTCGTCGAGTACGCCCGCCGCCGTTACCCAGGCGTGGATCCATACTGATGCCTAGTACCTTTGGACTCCGTGATCCGTCTCTTGCTGCCAGCGTAGGCCGCCTACCGACGCTCGCCTTCACGCCAGGCGCCCCACCAGGCGCCCCTTTTGCCGACTTCAATGCACAAGGGTTAAGTCCAGGAAATGTAACCACTTGGGTTAACGACGGCTCTGATGCCACGGGTGACGTGACGACGTTTGGATCAGCCAATGCTCCCGAATGTATTGCTGCTGGGGCAGGTTCTCCCGTTCCTGGGGTCAAGTATGTCAGGTTCGACCTCGCCAACACGGAGGCACTACAAGGAGCGCTGACGACGACCAGGACGGGCGAGGTGGTGTTTGCAGCGGTCATGCGGTGGAACGGCGCAGCAACCTCTAATATCCAAAACCTACTAGACGGCGATGATGTAACCAATCGAATGATCTTTCGTCGCATGCAGAGCAGTCAAGGGGGCGCGTGGGAGCTGTACGCAGGAACCGTGCAGGACTCGTCAACTACCGCAGAGGTAGATAAGTGGGTCCGCGTCGTAGGCAAGCTGGGTGTAGCAAACGACGGGCTACTATCGGTCGAGCGCGCAACGCGCCTCAGCGCGGCGAACACGGGAACCAATAACCTAGACGGGGTCACGTTAGGCGGCACCTATTTGGGCACAAACTTCGGCAACTTTGACCTCGCTCGTCTCACCATGTGGGAGGACGGCACCACAGTCCTCGAAGCTGAACGCTGGCTGGAAGAAAACTACTACTTTGACCCAGTACCGCCTGGGAATCCAGTCCACTGGTGGGATCCGAATGACTACGCTCTAAGCGCTGATCAGGCTATACCTGGACTTATAGCGCACTGGTCATTTGACGACGCTGACACTTCGGGTAGCACGCTTACTGATGTGCTGGGTACTGGACTTGATGCAACACTTGTAGCATCCCCAACTACCGGTGTAGCAGGACAGCGGAATGAAGCCTATACGTTCAATGGCACGACTCAATACCTCGACGTGGGCAATCAGGCCGCGTTGGACTTCGATGTTACGGACACATTCTCTGTTTCATGTTGGTTCAAAATGCCGACCGGAGGTAACTATGCGACACTCGTTAGCAAGTACAGATATAACACCGCCAGTGGTTGGCAGACATTCGTAAACCCTGATGGTTCTCTCGGATTCAGTCTTTCTAACGCCCCTTTCTCCGCCGCGCGCTACGTTTATACTCAAACACTCACACATCGGGATGATACCTGGCGACACGCCGTCTTCACCTATGACGGCAGCAATACTGTGGCCGGACTAAAGATATATGTGAACGGAGTGTCTGTCGCTGTCACGACTGGCGCAGATGGCGACCCAATCGCAACGCTAAACAGTAACTCTGTGTTTATTGGGGCCCGTGACGACGCTTCACCGAGTTCCTTTGTCGACGGGGAGATGGATGAGACTGCCATCTTTGACCGTGAGCTAAGCGCCGCAGAGGTAGGCATCCTTTATGCAAATCTTGGCTATCCGTCGGCGCCTGGTGCCGGTAACGTTGCCACCCTCAATGACAAGGGCAGCGGCGGGGAGAACCTCGTTTGCACCGATCTTGAGATTGCATACGATGCTGATTGTCCTGAGCAAAAGGTGTTCAAATTCAATGGCACTACGAGCAAGGCGATAGACGACGGCGCGTTTAATCTAGCCTCAAATGACATTCTGATTTCTGCCTGCGTCCGGCCCGAGACGGCCGGAGTTTCCCGGGCGTTGTTCGCGCAGTCGGAGCATGGGGCAAGCACCTTCTCTTGCTATTTGTCCACGGACAACATCATCCGCCGCCACCTCGGTATCAACATCTACGGCGAGGATTTGGACACACTCGCCCCGTTCAACACCTCGACCCGTTGGTTGAACGTTTCCTTCCACATGGCCGCCGCCGCGGGTAGTGGTGCTTGCTACGTCGATGGGTCAATAAGCGGTGTCGGCGACGAGGGAGACCAAACACCGGACGGTCTGTGTGTCGGTGGGTCGTACAGCGGCAGTTACTCTAGTTTCCTCGAAGGACGCATGTCCGACGTAATCATCTACGCAGGAGCATCCGAAGCCAATGCTGCCCGTGCTGCTGAAGTAGAGCAGTGGCTCCAGCGTCACCGTAGATTGTCGACACTTCCTGTCGCCCCCTTTGATGATGTCGACGCGGAGACGCTCTCTCTAGGGGATGGTGATCTCATCGATACGTGGGCGAACAACGGAAGCGAGAGCAGCTTCGTAGCAGTCGGTAGCGATCGTCCGACGTTCAAGGCCGCCGATGGGCCAGAGCCACAAGTCGGACACCGCTTGTCAAAGCGAGTTCTTGTCCTCAGTGGCGACAAGATGGACAGCTTGTCGGCGTACACCGCGAAGACTCAACCCGGTGTTGTGGCTGTCGTTTGGCGAAACGAGGAGGCAGCTTCTGGCGCGGAGTTGACGTACCTGTACGGGTCCGACACCGACGCAACTAACTGGGGGGCGCGACTGAAAGTGCCTGCCTCTGGTCTGTATCGCTCCCAATCGGATGCAGGAACGCTCTTGATTACCTCGACCAACCTTACCGATAACGTCTGGCACTGGACGGTCTACGAGTTCTCCAACACTACCGGTGAGATCCGCGACTCTATGGGAGGAACGGCTTCAGGCACAGTTGGTGCTGAAAGCCAGGGAACAAAAAGCCGTCTGTTCGCAAGCCCCGCAGATACAAACCCATTTGTTGGGTCTGCGGCTCGCGTTATCGCGGCGCAGGGTTCATCGGTCGAGGCGCTCGCTGAGTACATGGCTCGCCGTTACCCAGGCGTGGATCCATACTAGATCATGATTGGATACATCAACCCAAATACGCTTACGAACGCGGTGAGACCCAGCGTCTTCGCGCCCGTGCCTGCCCCTGGTGCTCCCTTCGCGGACTACAACGCCGAGGGCCTCACGCCGGGGGATATCGCGACATGGTCAAACGGGGGCAGCGACGCTACGGGCGACCTGTCGACGGGCGGGAGTTCTAACGCCCCCGCGTGCGTCGCCGCAGGAGCAGGATCACCAGTCCCCGGCGCGCAGTACGTGTCGTTCGACAAGGCGAACACAGAAGCCCTCGTCGGTTCTCTCACCACGGCAAGGTCGACGGGGATCGTCTTCGCTGCTGTTATGCGTTGGACCGCTGCGAACAGCGCGATTGAGGCGATGTTCGACGGTGACGACGCCACGAACCGCTGCAAGTTCTACCGGCGCGCGGTGGCCGACAACTACTCGTGGGCGATGTACGCGGGCAACGTCGGTCAGTACAGTGGCGCCGCTGCTGAGGAGAACCGTTGGGTTCGGGTCGTGGGCACGTTCCACAACACGACCGGGTTCTGTTCGATCGAGCGGGTCCAGCACGTCATCAGTGACGGGACGATGGGCACCGCGAGTCTCGACGGGCTCACGCTCGGCGCCAAGAACGACCAGACAGAATACGGCGCGTTTGACGTCGCCAGGCTCACGTTCTGGGACGACAGCACGACGCCACTGGAAGCTGAGCGGTGGCTGGAGCAGGCGTACCCGTTCAACCCAGTGCCGCCGGGGAATCCTGTCCACTGGTACGATCCGAACGATTACCCGGTGGGCTCGGTGTCGACGTTGAGAGACAAAGGCAGCGGCGGTGAGGACCTGACGTGTACGGCCATGACTGTTGGCCTCGACACCGACTGCCCTGAGCAGAAGGTATTCGTGTTCAATGGCACGACGTCTAAGGCGATTGATGGCGGGGCGTATGCAACGCTGACGGGTGACATCCACCTCTACGCTGCGTGCGTGCGGTTCAACGGCGCAGGTGCCACGGAGGTGCTTTTCGGAGACAGCGCGAACAGGGGCGGCGCCGGCAACATCTACTACTGCTTCGTCGACACCAACAACGTCGTGCAGCGAGGCTTTAGTACTCAAGCGGCAGGCAGCGATATGGACACGCTGGCCCCGTTCAACACCCGGCTGCGGTGGGCGAATATGCAGTTTCTCACGGCTGCGGCTGCGGGCAACGGGGGCACATATGTGGACGGCACGCTTAGCGGGGCCGCCACCGAAGGCGACAACGACCCAGATTCCCTGTCCATCGGAGCCAACTGGAACTCCGGCGGCACCGCATACGCCAACTTTGTTGACGGCAACATGAGCGACGTCATCATCTACACCGGAGCCTCTGAGGCCAATGCCGCCAGGGCCGCTGAAGTCGAGATGTGGTTGCAGCGGCACAGGAAGCTCAGCACGCAGCCAGGTACGCCGTTCTTGGACGTGGATGCGGAGAGCATCTCACAGGCTGATAGAAGTGCGCTCGTCACATGGACCGACGATGCCAGCGCAAACGATCTGACCCAGGCGTCAGCGACGCTACAGCCGACGTTCAGGATCGCCGATGGGCCGGAGCTTGGCGTGGGCCAACTGTCCGTCGGCAACAGCATCCAGCGCGTGAACTTTAGTCTCGACTATGAGTACATGGACTCCACGTCAACGTTCACGGCCAAGACGCAGCCGGGCGCGGCGGCACTCGTCTTCCGCCCCGAGGCCGGGCTGTCCATAGCCGTGTGGTCGGCAAGTGATACCGGCACCACGGCATGGCAGGCGCGAGTTCTTGGCACGCCGCTCCCCGCTAAGTCGACCGCCGATTCGGGGGCGACGTTGAGTACGGCGACCTCTGCGATCAGCGCGAACGCATGGCACTGGATGGCCCTGGAGTTCAATGGCGCGACTTCGCATGTCAGCGATTCCGCTGGCGGAACAGCGAGTGGGAACGCGGGTACAGAGACACACGGTACGAAGCACCGCGTTGGCGCTGCCCCTAACGCCAGCAGTGGCTGTCAGGGTGATATAGCTCGTGTCGTGTACTGGGCCGACGGCACGACCTGGGAGCAGGTCGCCGAGTGGCTGGCTAGGCGCTACCCGGGATCGGATCCCTACTGATCGCCGTCGAAGTAGTTGGCGACATCGCCGGATGCTGAGCCATGCTCAGCATCCGGGGATCGTACAGTTGAACGTCCGATGACGGCGACACTTTCCTCGCTGTCGCTTGGGGACGTACTTCTTCAGGTCAGCGAGGAGTGCCTCACGCTCTCTGTCTGGCGTTCCGATCTCCGCCCGGATGTGCGCCCACCCCCGCACGTCTGGTTCCGTAGCGAAGACCTCAGAGAACCTGGCGTGCTCTCTGATGTGCTGGGGAAGCTCAGGCGGAGGGGGTGTAGTGGCAGTGAAGGCACTGGGGGCCTCGGTCCACGAATCACGGCGGAGGACCTCGCCGTTCTTCCTCACGACTCTCGTGACATGTGTCTCCCCTGTGCCCTGCCCCGAACGCCGAGTCGTGATGACCTCGTAGTTAGCGCTTGAAAAGCCAAGGGATCCAAGGGATTCGAGGATTGCGATCACGCGGCTTTCCCTGTTCTCCTCTTGCGGGGAAGCTCCGCAGGCACGACCTCGAAGCGCTCGGCGAAGGCGTCGCGGTCAGCCTCTCGCTGAAACATGAAAAGAGCCACCCCCTCTTCCTTAATAGGGACCCAGACAAAGTTGGCGATCACGTCGCGTGGCACCCCTTCATAGGGCGCCCGATAGGAATACGGGTACGCCTCTTCCATCGCGGCTGCGGCTTCGAGTCGATCCTTCATTGCGTCTTCCCCTCCCGGTGTGCTCCCTAGAGTACCAGACCGATGTCCTTTGGTACTAGGCAAGTAACGTGAGTGCAGCAGCTAGTAAGATGAGTGGAATAGCGGTGACGAGACGGAGTAGCCAAGGGTTCCAGCCATAGGCGTTCGCCGCCTTTTTCAAGTCGGAGTTCTCAGACGCGCCGATGATCCCCACGATGTTGTCGACGGCTCCAGCACCCAGGAGCACGAACCAAGCGGCCTGCCACGGGCCGTCGAGAAAGAGGCCAACAGGGACCAGGAGACACGCCACGGCGTCAGGGATACGCGGAGCTAGGCTGATCCAGAACCTACGCCTAGGCAACGCCAACAGCTTTTTGTCGATGCTGTCGTAGTAGGTTGCCGCGAAGACCCAACTCCCATTCGGTGGAACCCGGTGTGGCCAGGGTTTGATCCTTGTCACCGCGCCCGCGAGACGCTGCGCAAAGAGAGCGTGACTCGTCTCGTGGATGAGATTCCACAGGACGAAAGAGGGGAGAGCAAGAGCAAGAGCAGTCAGGATAGTAGCCATGTGGAAGTATGCCCTCAGTTGGTAGTCGGCCAACAGAAGAAGCAACGTCACCTGCTCACGGCTTCATCTTCACCCAGTCAGGGATCTTGTTCGCACCATCGCCGCGCTGCCAGCGGTACGGAGAGTCCAGCTTCTTGAACACGACGCCCTCGTGACCAGCGGCTAGGGCATCCTCGTAGGCGGTGCTCTTGGGCAACCAAGGCGCCGCTGAGACGCGCGAGGGGTTTCCTCGGGCCAGGAAGCGCTCCAGGGTGTCACGACGCTCAGAGAGGCTCTGAGGCCACGAGGAGCCTACGTCGAACACCACGAGGTCGCAGCGGGGCTTGGGCTCGTGCAACAACTCCGCGTCGAGCACCGTACCAGCCGGGAGGTCTAGGCCCTCAAGCTCCTCGACAAGAGGCGCGAGCCACGAGTAGCGGTGCTGCCTGCCGTGGCGGCTCCAAAGCTGGATGCCGTCGTCAAGCGCAAACACAAGGCAACGGTCGCCGTCCGCCTTGGGCTCACAGACCCAGCCCGCGTCTCCGATCAGGCGATCGTGGAGACGTGTACCCGCCCAGCCACGTATGGGCTTGGGCGGGTACATGGGGAGGACGATCACTTCGCCTTGACGGCGGGAGTGTAGCGAACCTGCTCGACCACCGCGTCCACGACGTGGTTGGCGTTGTCGTCGAGCTTGCGACGGAGCGCGAAGCGCGTGTCCATCAGCCCCTTCTTCGCGCCGAGGTACTCGGTCACGTCGAACAGGGCGCAGAAGGCGTCGAACTTGTCGCCGAGCGCGATGCGAAGCTCGATGAGGTTCAATTCGCCGCGAGGCTTGACGGACGCCTTGCGCTCGAAAAGATCCTCGTAGGAGTCGCCGAGCGCCGACTTGAGGGAGGTCTCGTGCTCCAGCCCGATCTGGCTGTATTTGTCGGAGAATACCACCTGCACCGGCTTGTCGCCCGTGGTCGCGACCTCGCAGGTCTTGGAGTAGAGGCCATGCGTCTCAGCCTCGATGCGCGCCTTGACGCAGACACCGACGAGGGTGTCCTTATCGATCTTCTGCTCAGCGGTGAGGGAGTCGATCTCGACCTGACGCTCGCGGATGGCGTCGGCAGTCTTCTCGTGCCCGAGGACCTCCACCTTCGGTGTTCCCTTCTTGGCTACGCCGCCGCGTGGCTTCGTGAGGAGGGGGATGACCAGGGCAGGTGCCTCGGTCTTCTTCGGGGCGGTCTTCTTCGGGGCGGTCTTTTTTGCGGTCTTCGGCACGGTGGCCTCCTGTTATCGTCATCGGGCGGTATGCCCTCAACTGACTTTCTTGATTGTAGTCACTGGCAAGATTGGGTCAACGGCTGTCAACCGGATCTTTACTCAATCCTTGAGCGTTACGAACCTCACGCTTCCGGCGACCACCTTACGCGACTTCGCGACGGCGGCGCTCACGCTGTCGAGGCCCGCGCGCATCTTGCTGAGGTTCGCGTCGTCGTCCTGGGGGTGGACGTAGAGCGCAGATAGAATCTGCTTGTCGCCGCACTTGATGATGCTGACGCGCACGACATCGGCTTGCGCGAGGAGGAGGGCGCGCGCGTTCTCGGTCGCTCGGTCGCCGCCGTGGACGGTAAAAGTGAACTCATGGCCGGTGGTCATATCGGTCTCCTGTTGCCCCATCACTATAGACACCACGCTATGGCGAACAAGGGATCTGTGTCGATTGTTCGTTATTTCCTCAGGCAAGAGGCGATGGAGCGTGCTCGGATACCTATCATATAGCGTGCCAGGAAGCCGCCTGCCTGGCGTCGGTTTTACCAGTGTTTACGGTATCTTAGATGGCCTCGCAGGATGCCCCAGGATGCCCTGTACTCTTTTTTCCGGGTGCCACTATGGAGGCCGTCTTATGGGGCTCAGAGGCGCCCTGAGAGCCCCAGGCGGCCCTGGCCCTGGCGATGTTGCTTGGGAAATCGACAAAGATCACTTGACGCCATAGCGGGGCGTCTACAATAAAGCTGTCACCAGGGAGAACGCCATGACCAAGCACAGCGACAAGGCCCTCACCACCATCAGCGCCATGAACACCACGCCGGAGCAGTGGAAGCACACCGACATTCTCTGGAAGATCGAGAAGCGGCTGGTGGACGGCGAGGTCAAGTGTCCGACCTGCCTTGGCGGCAAGGTCGTTCTCATGGACGAGAACGGCGAGGTGGTCAAGCCCCCCAAGGCCGGCGACGACTACTACGCCTGGCTGAAAGCCAAAAGTGAGTACGAGCACAGTGCCGCAGCGGGCCACCGGGAGAGGACCGGCTACCCCCTCGACTCCTTTCGCGGCAACTGCCCGACATGCAAGTGCCACAACAGCCGCGCCCGGATGTATGGGTACTGCACAGGCAAGATCCCCGGACTTGTCGAGCGCGAGGTCGCCGTCGGCTACCCCCAGTGGCCGGAGGGTACTCGGTTCGACAGCCGCTTCGGCGGCGGTTGCTCCTGCGCTCTGTGCAACAAGACCGTCGTCGCCTCCAACCTCGTCCCCGTGACCGGGACCGGCGACGACGGTGTTGCGCACGGGATGTGGATCGGCGCCGACTGCGCCAAGAAGTTCCTCCCCGGCGTCCACACCTACGCGAAGAAGTCGAGCCGCCCCGCCGAGACCAAGGGCAAGGACATCGTGTTCGACCAAGGTGAGGTCTAGCTGACATTCAATCAGCAAGAAGAGGAGAACCTATGAAGCCGCTGCCTGATCCGGGGTGTCAAAAGATGATTGACGCGGATAGCAAAGTGTCTACAATAGGGAAGAAGGGGAAAACACCAATGAAGACCATCATCGTCAACGAGATCAAGGACAGGGACACCAAGCGCAAGGGCACCACGTTCCCAGGCGCGGTCGCTGAGGGGATGCGCGCTGAGATCGTCCCGGGGGTTAGCATCCGCCTCGTCGGTACGTATAGAGCCAAGGAGGTTGACGTGACCTTCAAGGTTGGTGACATGGCTGAGTACGGCAGCTACAACCTCAGCTACTACGGTCCTATCGTCGGAATCACGGCGAAGACGGTCACCATCCAGCCGCTGCCCAAGCGTCTCGGGCTGTATGAGTTCCTCTGGAGGAACTGGGACTTCGACCTCGCGATTGTCAAAGAGCAAAACGCGGACACGATGCGGCACATCTGACCAGATCGAATCACACCACACAGCGGAGAGAGAACCATGACGACCGAGACGATGGTGACCGAGGAACATTTCTGGGCTTGGGTGGACGAGATCGGCTGGGGGAAGGCCACGACGAACTACAACGAGGTCCAGGTGATGCTCATGCGGGTGCTACTGGCAAGTGAGGCAGAGGCGATGCGCGCGCGTCTCGGCTACCTCACCGCCGCTATGGTCGTGCGCCTGAGCAACTGGCAGAAGTCGCCGAACGGGGACTACCTGGGCTCCGACGACACGTTCGCCGACCTCGTCGCGCACATCGTCGGCAGCGGCAAAGACGAGTACCTCGCGGTGATGAGGGAGCCAGTGCTTGCAAAGAGGCGCTACGACCGTCAGGACTTCCGGGAGAGCTTCTCCTATGCCATCCCGTACAAGGCGGACTACGAGAAGCTCACGGTTGAGCACTACCAGGCCCGTGCGCGGCGCCTGCTCGACAAGGGCTACCCTGCGGTCACTGGGAGAAGCGACCCAGAACCGCTCTCGTTGGTCGTGACAATGGACCAGGATCTCGGGGAGCTTGCGAGTCTCATGCGCTCCATCAAAAGCGACTGCCAACTGCTGCATGATGCGCTCATGTCTGCTGCCGAGGGTGACCTGGGTTCGTTTCGCGGCGCAGCGGGCAAGACCGTAGTGGACGCGGCCAAGCGCATCCGCAGCAATACGCAAGAGTTTCTCGACAACTCCGTCATCAGCCTGGTGAACGACATCGCGCGCTACCTCGACAGCTAGCTGCTGTCTGTAGGGGCTTGACAGCGGGGCGGGTTGGATTACTATCTTTACCTATAGGGGTTGGCAACATGACGAGAAACAAAGACCGCACTGTCACCGTTCGCGAGTTCGCGCACATCTTCTACGATTCGGTCATGGTGTTCGCGACGAGCGACCTCACGTACAAGGGATACCCGATCGATGTCGGGTGGTTCTCGCCCGAGGAGCTTCGCCGCGAGTTCGCCAGCGGCAAGAGGTGGGGCTCCGTCTACCTCATGCTGAAGCGTGGGTGGTCGGTCGAGCCCCAGATCAGCATAGACTTCCGTGACGAAGTGCTGCGCTTCGAGGTCTCGTGCTCGGGCACAGGCCGTAGCATCGAGCAGACTCGAACCCTCATCGCCGCTATGTCGACGCTGACCGACATTGCCTGCCTGATCGAGACCCGCCTTCACGGACGCCAGCTCGTCGTCGACGACGAGGCCGACAAGGCTGCGGACGCAGACGACCCTGCGTACCAGAATTTCGACGTGGCGTTCTTGGAGGAGCTGCCGAAAGGCTCAACGCTCGTGGCCCCGACGGGCGAGCGCTTCTTCAAGCTGCTGGAGCCAGTCGCGCCTTTCGCATGGACAACCAGTGATGTCCCCGCTTATGACGAGGGAACACTCAGAGCCATCGACGTCTCGTTCCGGCGGCTCCGCATCGCCAGCACCAAGCTCCCGTCTCATCGTGTCTATTAACTAGGAGGGGTCATGTTCACAGCACAAGACTTCGGATGCTTTGGCGACGGGGCTTTCGGTCACCAGCATGTCAGGGAGAGTCTCGCGAATCTTCTCGTCCAGATGTTCCGTCACTCGCCGCGCGGTGGTGACGGTCCCTACTGGGACAACACGGTCAGTCCCCTGGTCGAGGAGCTTCGCGGTGATATGAGCGACGACGCTAGCGAGGAGTACGACGCGATCGACCTCTTGAACGAGCGGTGCTGCTCCTGGGAGTGCGTGTTCGATTTCATCGACGGCGACCTCATGCTCTCTCAAACCGAGGAGTACATCGAACAGTTCGGAGAGGAAGACGCAGCATGAAGAACCTCATCCCCCTTCCCATCATCACGGATCGGCGTCTGCGCGAAGCGCTACACCGGGCCGACGGCGAGGTCGCTGGTCGCCTGGTGGAACTGGCATGCAAGCAGGGGCAGGACCATTCGGACATCCACCGGCTGACCCAGGAGATGGTGCTCTGCCACGCTGCGCAGGTTGACGACCGTCCGGCCAGCGACTTGTGGGCGGTTGCCTGGCGCCTCGCGAACGGCGCCGTGTTCTTCTCTCTCAGAGACGAGGTCCGACCATGAGCGCCCGAGAGTCAGAGTTCTCTATCTTGGTGACGGCGACCATGCGGGTTCTCCCAGAGGAAGAGGTCGAGGTGCGGGCTGAGCTTTCGCGGCTGCTCGATCTCGAACAAAGGGCTCAAGGCATGGTCCAGCCTGGCGCCGACATCTTCCTCCACAGTTTGTGGGAGGACGGGAACGACGCGGTGCGAGCTTACGTGAGGAAGGAACCTCACGATCAGTGGCAGGAGATGGTGGGTCGTCTCTGGCGCGTCTAGCATAACTTTAACCGACAGTAAGCACGGAGGCTCTCACATGAAAGTCTATCAAAAAATCGCTGTTACCCTGGCCGCTTTGCGGCGGTGTGTGATGACTGATAACCACGAATGGGCCGCTAAGCACGAGGAAACGCTGCGGGGATTGCAAGACCTACTCCCTAGCGGTAGTGGCTTTGACGATGGTACCGTGGTGGACGCAGAAGCATCGGGCGCACAAAAGCTGGTCCTTCACTTCGGCTACCACCACATGAATTCTGATGGATTCTACGTGGGCTGGACACACTACATGGCCGAAGTGACCCCCGCTTTTGACGGGTTCGATTTCGAGCTAACGCTACGAGAATCGGACGCTGAATCGCTAGAGATGTTCGCGGATGCAAAGGATTATTTGGAAGACACGTTGCACAATTCATTGGACGAGGATCTTCTTTAGATACGACCGCCAGCGAGGCCAAGCTGGTAGAGCTTCTGGATGAAGTCGGCGGAGAGGATCGTTCCCTCCCACACCGCCACTTCATCCAGTCGCCCATCCCACGATTGCGAGATCGTCGCACTGACCTTGGACGCTCCGATGATCGACTCCCTACCGCTAGTGAAGTCGGCGCCGATGAGGCCCGCCACGGTGTCTGACGCGCTGAACGCTCCGTTGATGAAGACCTGCTTGGCCCCCGTCGAGGAGTCGAACGTCGCAGCCACGTGCGCCCACACCCCAGGTGTAATCGTTCCAGCCACCGAGCTTGAGTAGCTGCCGCCTGACTCAAGTGAGAACTCCACCTGGTCAGTGCTATCGACACGCAGGTACCACCCGTCCTGAGTACCGAAAGACCCGGTGCCTCGGTTCTGAATGATACGCCGGTCAGAGCCAGTCACGTCGAGCAGAACCCAAGCCGCTACGCTGAAGCTGGAGTCGTAGTCGAGCGCCCCAGTGCCGAGGCTCACGTAGTCGCCGCTGCCGTCGAACTCGTACGCCTCGGCCACCTGACCGCTTGCCCCAGGCACCGCGTTGACGATAGTGCCGTCGTAGAGGACACCCCGATCAAGGGCAGTCGCACCGGAAGTGTCGTCGTCGTCGAAGCTCCAGTGACTGGTGGGCGGCCGGGTGGGCGTGCGCATGGCAACGAAGTCGTCCGCGTAAAGGCTGCCACCCGCTCCCGCCGCGTTGTGTACCGCGATACCAAAGCGGTTGGAGACCGAGTCGGCCCACGGCGTGTAGTAGTCGTAGCTGCTGTCCACCACTTCGGTGTGAACCGCAGTCCAGATCATGGGCTCCGACCACTCGATGTTGCCGTTGTTCGCGTCCGGGATCACGGCGGAAGCATTCGTGACGTCGGCTTCGGTCTCGGAGTTCGAGACGATGGGGAACGAGCCGTTGTTCCCGCTGGAGGATGCGTCCGAGATGGTGAGCAGCCGCCCCACGCTCGATGCTGTGAGCCCCGTGAGGTCTGACACACGCATCTGGCCAGCGGGGGCGCCTGCGATGATGCTCGCGTAGACACCCGCGTTCTGTACGCCTCGATAGACCGTGATGACGTCCTGGACTGACGTAGCCCAAGAGATCGAACCGTTACCCGAGTCCGGAATCGTCGCCGCAGTGTTGCGAACCTCGACGACGCTGCTGGTTACGAAGCGCGTGACGAGGAACGAGCCTGTGTTCTCTGCTTCCCCCGTGCCGCTGAGCGTGAGGAACTTGCCTACGACGTCAGAGGTAAAGGAACCCAGTACCCCCGTACTGACGCGCATATCAGCCGCGTTGGTGGCCATGTCTCCCGCTATGATGCTGGCAGCAGACCCCGACTTAGACAGGCCGTTCGGTACGACCTGCATACGGAAGCGGTGCCAGACATCCTGCGATAGGCCAGTGGCGACAGTGATGCTTCGGGCTGTCGCGCCATTGGCGTTCTCGTCGACCAGGAGCAAAGTCAACCCACCCTCGACGCCGTGTATGACAGATCCGTCATTCCATCGACCAAGGAACAGGTGGTACCCGCTAGCGAGGTTGGGGAACGCGACGTTGGTACCCACGCGCCCGGTCTTCGCGGATAGACCTACGCCCTTGTTGGTGGTCCCTGTGCTGCTCACGCGGGCCGCGATTGACAGGCTGTAGGCGTGAACGTCAGAAACGGGAAGCCAGGCTTCTCCGCCCGAAGCGGTGGCGTTGAGTACCGCCTCGATCGTGCTGTTGCCTGTCAGCCAGCGGAACTCGCGCGCGTAGGTACCAGACAGCACCAAGGGACTCGACAACGTCGAGTGGGGTACAGGCTGCCCCTCTGGACCGCCGAGGGGCGTTACGAACCCGGTCGTGTTCGTGAGGAAATCGAAGTTTGCCTGGACCATGTAGCCTCCCTAGGAGGATGTAGCGTCGTCGTTTATCTTGCCGAAGACAAGTCCGTTCTGCGCGAAGACCCCTCAGTGCTTGACCTTTTCGGTTTCCTGTGGCGTTGTTGTTACTCACTTCACACCAAGGTCACCAAACCATGAGACTCCGTCCTCTAGGTAAGCACCTCCTGATCCTGCCTGAATCCCCTCGCGAGAAGACGGAGAGCGGGATTCTCCTCACCTCGCTCCACAACATCAAAGCAGAAGCCTGGGGCAAGGTGGTCGCGGTCGGCCCCGAGGTCTCTGGGATCGACTCCGGGGATCGAATCTTCTTCCGCATGGGGGACGCGACTCTCGTCGCCCTCGACGGGGTTCCCCATCTGCTCCTCACGAGCGAGCCGAAACGCGACATCACCCTGGCGGTTGTCTCTGCGGAGGAGGTGTAACATGGCCAAGAAGACAGCAGCTACGAGTGCCTCGAACATGGAAGTCCCGGTCGGTGACAGGGCAGGCAAGCTATCGGCACTGGGGCGCCAGCTCGCGGAGATCGACGCCGCTACAGCGGCGTTCAAGAAGAGTCACCGCATCTCGGTGCCCACCACCAACTCCGCTATGTCGTTTCTCGTGTCGATGGACGTCAACCACAAGGACAGCCAGAAGCTCGTGCTCGACATGATGGACCAGTGCCGTCAGCAGACCGAGGACGAGATGGCAGCGATTCTCAAGAAGTCGGCGTGACCAGCCAACTATTGGCCACGATGACCATCCTGTATTCATGCGCCCGGATCATTTCAACCATGACCATCTGAAGCTGTCGGTAGTCAACCTTCTGGCTACCGCAATACAGGAGTCCGTGGTTCACCCATACGCTCCGGTTCGCAAGAAGGCCGAAGAGGCACTCCCCGTTCTTCGTAAGGTGCAGGAGCTACTCCCCCCGGACGTGAAGAAGAAGAACGACGCGCTCAAGTTTCTTGCTCACCTCTACCAACCCGACATCGGGGAAGGCGGAGCGCTATCTTTGTCCCTGCTTCGGCAAGCCATCAACCGCGACAAGCTGGACAAGGAGTCCCGAGTCGAGAGCATCGTCGTCGCGCGCAAGCGGTACCTCAACGGGTTGGCGGCGGCGTCCTTGGTGAAGGATGAGCAGAGCGTCGCTCGATGGCAGTGGTTCCGCAAGTCGCTTGATAGCCTTGAAGGAACGTCGCTTTCCGTCAACTACCTGACGCTGTGGGAGCTTAGTGGGGTTGGTGTTCTTCACAAGTGGGTTGAGCGCGGTGGCGGGGAGTGATGAATCGTTGCGCGTCGTCGAGGATTATGGTCCTATGGCCGCATGGTCGACAATGCTCTGGTCCGCCTTCAGTCGCTTACTTTTGAAGGCGCTGCCAGCTTTCTTTCAGTAGTCGATCCCTTGCCACTCGCCGGGCAGGGACGAGTCTTGATCATGGGGGCTGAGGGGTCTGGGAAGACGACTATACCCGAGGTGATGACGCTGATCCTGTACGGGAAGGGCGCACCACGGTTCCGGGCGACGGGGCTTGTCGAGTCTACTATCGTCAACCAAGCTACTGGGTATCAGGGTACGCTGGACTTCATCTCGGGTCGGGGAACAACAGAGCGTCACGTCTCCATCACGCAGGCGTTCCGGCACAAGAGACTGAACTCGCGGTACATCATCTCTATCGACGGGATGCGTGAAGAACCCGACACGAAGCCAGAGCAGAAGAAGCTCGTCAAACGGTTGGCGCCGCTCAGCTATGAGGAGTGGCTCGGCGTTGTGTACTTGCATCAGGGTGGCATTCACGACCTCTTGGCTGGAACGCCAACCGAGAAGCGCAAGTACCTGACCTCCGTGTTCGGGCTCGACTTCTACGATGACTTGATCAACGAAGCGAAGGAGGAGTTGCGGCGGCTTACCCAGGCTGCCGCTGGGGCTCCGACCCTTCAGCAAAAGATGGTCGATCTGGAAGGGGAAGCGGAAGAGCAAGAGGCCATCCTCTCGTCAGTGCCCGGTGGCATCTCCGAGGTCGAGGAGGGAATCGACAAGCTGAGCAAGAAGCTCCAGAAGTGGGCTAGCGACTTGGCGACCTTGGAAGCTGCGAAGGTCGCTGCTGCGAAGCTCGACGCCGTCGACGCCAAGGTGGCTGTACTCGCCAAAGCTACGGCTACGGCGGGGAGGGAAGAGGTCGAGGTCGCGCTCAAGCAGGCTCAGGATGAGAGGGCCGTGATCGCCGGCATCATAGCGGACAACGAAGCGCTTGTCCGCGCAGACAAGGCGAAGGCGAAAGCATTCAACCAGGCCCGCGTTGACCATGCTGCGGCGCAGGGGGAGTTGAAAGCTGCCAAGGAGAAGCAAGCGTTTCTCGTTTCGGCCCTGGAGGGCATGTATTCTTTCGAGGCTCTTACCGATGCTCGTGATTTGGTTGGCACGGCCATCTCTCTTCTGGGTGACGACATCACCCTGGACCTTGAGAAAGACGTCGTCGATATCGATGACTGGCAGGCAGCCGCGAGGGAAGCAACGTCGCATCTCCGCACCGCAGCTAAGCTGACGAAGCTGGCCCAACAGGGGTGCTCGACGTGCCCCACCTGTGACCGCGACCTGGAAGCAAAGTCGCTGAAGCTCGCCGTGAAGAAGCTGCGCGAACGCGGGCAAGCCGACATTGAGCTTGCCATCGGTGGTGTCATCAACGCCTTGTCTCTCCTGCTTGGTGAGTGGCGACCGTCCGTGAAGGATGGGACGGCGCAGGCGATGCAACGAGCGCTGACCGCTGCCGTCCAGACCGCTGGTAAGATGGAAGGTGCTGACCAGGAGGTTGTCAGGGCGCGTGAGGCGGCCAAGAAGGCGAAGGACCGCCTCGCCTCCACCCCAGAGCCGGAGAAGGCTGAGAAGCTCGCTGAGGCGCTCCGGGACCAACGGGAGCAGGCCCAAGCCGCAGACGCCTTCATCACCGACCTCAACCGGCTGCTGTCGCTCTACGACCAACGCGAGGCCCTGGAAGGGACCGTCGAGCACATCGATGTCGAGAACCTAGACGAGAGGATCGACTCCCTATCGGACCGCCGCGAAAAGACCGAGCAGCGCTACCGCAAGGCGATGGCGATCAAGACAAGGCACGACCAAGCCAGCGCTACGCTGAGGGCGATCACCAAGCAGATCGTCGACATACAAGACCGCATCGAAGAACACGCCGACAACGCACTCAAGATTCAGCACTATGAGCTTACGCTCATGCCCTACTTTGAAACGCTTCGCGCGGCCAAGGTCAACGCAAGCGTCTCTGTGCTCGAAGGCGTGCTCCCGGTCTACGTGTCAGCCATGTCGTCGTCACAGTACCTGGGAGCCGAGGTCAAGCTGTCCATCTCGGACGACTTGAAGAAGGTCGACCTGATGCTGCGCGCGGGGTCGCGCTCATCATGGACCTCAGCTATCCAGTCATCAGGCGGCCAGCGTCGTCGCTTCACCCTCGCCATCATCGCGGCGCTGCGCGAGGTGAGCCCACGTAGAGCAAACCTCATGTTCTTTGACGAGCCGTTCGCAGACCTTGAGTCTGAGGGCAAGATGCTTTTCCTGGACCGGCTCGTACCAACGCTCATGGACAGGTGTGACGACCTAGACAGCATCTTCGTCATCGCGCACGATCGCGAAATCCTCGAAGCGAGTAACGATTCGTTTGACTCTGTATGGCAAGCCGAGCGTCTCCCAAACGGGTCACGCATCACGACAGACCAGAAGCTCTCACTGGTCGAGGGGCGATGATACCAATGTTCTACTACTACGGCGGTAAGGCAAGGTCAGCGGGCAGGTATCCTGCCCCGCAGAGACGGCTTATTATCGAGCCGTTTGCAGGTGCCGCTGGATACTCGATGTACCATATCTGCAAGGATAGGCGCCTAGAGTGCCTACTGGTGGAGAAGGATGAGCGCGTAGTCGCGGTGTGGAAGATGCTGCTGGGCATGAGCGCAGAGGAGATGCTAAATTATCCGGTGCCTGAGATAGGTGAAACCACCGACGACATGTTCCTGATGACCTCCACCGCATCTAACGGTGTGGCGGCTACCAACATCATGACGGTCACAAGGCGGCTGGTTAGGAATATAGGCTTCATGAAGCGGCGCGTTGCCAAGATTTTGGGTGCCGGAGTGGGCGCTAGGATAGAGGTCGTCCACGGCGAATACTACAGCGCCCCAGACGAGGACGCCACATGGTTCATTGATCCGCCCTACACCTCCCCGCTGCGGGAAAAGAGCCCGAGGGCTGGCGGAAACGGATATGCGTTTGGGTGCCGGGCGGCTGACCTCGACTTTGAAAAGCTAGGCCGTTGGTGCCGCACTAGACGCGGGCAGGCCATGGTCTGCGAGTACGCAGACGCCACCTGGCTCCCATTTAGAAGGTTGTACGGTACCGCCAACGGGCTGGGTAAACGATACAGCGAAGGTATCTGGACTAACGCGCCGCGTACACTGAACGTACCGCCGTGGAGTAAGACACATGCACAAGGCACTGGTACAGAAGAGAATGGATAACTCCGTCCGCCGGCTACGAGGTGGAGACGTTCACGCGCGAAAGACTGGATGGCAGGCAAGGTCGCCGTCACACTGTTGCGTTCGCTGCGGCGGTACAGGCGTCCTGCCCGTGAAGCCGGACGGGACCAAGAAACCGGACCCGCAGTGAATTGTCCCCTCTGCCTCCGCCTGTCGCTGTCCTCGACCACACAGGAGCGACCCGTCCAAGACCGCCGGATCTTCCTGTGTACCCAGGAACACGCTTTTGAGATCACGCCCACCAAGGTCTGGGCCTGGGTAGCGCAGAACGGCTCCTGGGCCACCGTTAAAGGCGATCTGTGGGAGGTGCCCAGGACACCGCCATGTTGCTCTAAGCGACAAGCAACTGTTGACAGTAAAGCAGGGTGTGCCTATCCTGTATGGCATGACTAGCCATCGCCGCCTCTCCCCGGGGTACCACCAAGCAGCGGCCATCATCCGCGAAGCGTGGGAAGCCTCTGTCTACTGCCCCCGCTGTGACGGTGAGGGGTATCTCGACCGCGATGACTGGGTTGTCACTGAGGATGACGGGTCTCGCGTGTGCTTCCGCTGCCGTGGGACGGGAACGACCCCCCGTCGCCCCTTTGTCGAGCCCATCCGGGTGCGCATGGCAGTGGTCGCCAAGTTGAAGCGCATGATCGATGAGGGCGACCTCGAAGGGATCGAGGTCGCCCGCGCGAAGGACGAGTCGAGCCTGTACTGGCCGGTGTTGCAAGACGCCTACGATCGCGCTCTGCTGGTCGTAGAGGGAAGAGCCGAGGAGAAGCCGGATCGAGTCCCGTTGGGCTCCGCTCTCCGGCCAAGGAGGTAGCCGATGGCAAAGTCTGATGAAGAAGCTCTCGCACAGGCGATCCTGCTGAAGTTGATTGAAACCAACGAGCAGCACCCACATAACTGGGAAAGGCCGCGAGAGCCGCCCGTTGTTCTCGCCAAGAGGGCGTGGGCACAAGCCGGCGCTTTCTACGCCGAGATGCCCGACGGCAGTGCCGATTGGGAAGCAGGAGACGCTCGGGACGAGGAGCTTGGACAGGCCGTCGAAGTGTGGGCGTGGCGGAAAGAGGTTATCCAAGCGTGGGATGATTTCGCGGAGCGGAACCGCGACCGAGGACACACGTCGCAGTGCGCCCTCGCCACAGATGACCGCGCCACCGCGTGTACCTGCGGTCTCGACCACTTTCGCCATGTTCTTCTTTCAGCCCTCAAAAGGACAACCACATGAGTCACCACTACCTGGAAGACACCGACGACAGGGACCACATCGACAAGGTTGAACCCGAGGTCAAAGCGGGCACCGTTGTAGCCGACAAGGAAAAAGTGCTCATCGAGATCGAGTACGTCGTCTACATCGCCCACCTCGTCAACCAGACGACCCGCGAGGAGCGGCTTTTGGCTTACTCCGAGGAGAAGGCTAAGAAGGCTTCCCACTCCTTGTGCAAGGAGAGCGAGTTCGTCGTCAAGGTCGAGGAAGCGTGTGAGCACACCTACCGGGTCATGATCGAGAAGACTCAGGTCTTCCGTACATACATCAAGGCGGACTCCTACGAAGAGGCGCGGACGGAAGCTCTGCAACAGATCGAAGAAGACGCCGACGCCGCGTGGGAGTGGCGTGACACGCCTGAGTGCAAGATCAGCGACATCGTGAGGCTCGACGAGTGACGACCACCAACTATCATGGAAGGGAAAGCGTAGTGACCACTACGCTGCGAAAGTGGTCTGACCGTGGTTACTCGGAGGTGACCATGAAGGAAATACTCGCAAGCGAGTCATTTAGTATCCTACTGCCACATGCCATCGTTCGTAGCATCTCCCCGAGCCGATGCAACGCTTTGGACGTGGCAGAAGAGGTGGAGATCGTCTTCCTGGCCGAAGGCATTGGCATCGACCGTGGCGACCTGCTAGGAGACATCGAGGCGGCGCTCTCCAAGAGCCCCGCTCTCATCCACAACTGCCTGGATTTCAAGTCACCGAAGACCTGTAGCGTGTGCGCTCTTCTTTGGCGGATTCGCAGTATCGGCGTCGTCAGTGTGGAGCAAGCTCGCTGAATATCTGTAGTTGGGCTAGCATCCTTCTGTATGACCGATCGGGACACACGCAAGCAGAAGTGGATCGCCGATCTCCGCGAAGCGGAGCAGCGTCCTCGCGTCCTCGTATCAGAGATGATCGAGGGCTGCTCGGAGCCTCCGAACTACGATAAGGAGAAGTGCTGCATCTGCGAAAAGAGGACTCTCCTCTGGTTGCAGCCAGAGAACGCGCCTCTGTGTTCTGGTACCTGCTTGAAGAAGTACATCGAAGACCCAGCGGTCTATGACCCACGCGGTCTGTACGAAGGGCGGGAGCCCGTGTCGACGAAGAAGAGAGCGCCAAGAAAGCCGAGGCGGTGGGAACCAAGCGAGGACGAGATCACCGAGATTCAGCAACGAATCGCGTCGCGCCGGAAGACTCGATGAAAACCTCATGCCACGTCCCCGATCACCGTACCGCGCCTCGCCTACCTGACGAGGTCGACAGGAGACTGGACGAGATTGTCCGCCGAGCCGAGGTGGGCGCAGAGCGGGTCGCGACGATCGCGAAGCAAGCTAGTTCATTGGTGGAGTCGGGCAACAAGAACCGGCAACGTGACCTAAACTGCAATACCTGGGGACGACCTATTGACCGGTTGACCTGAGCGCAGATAAGCGACAGGATGACGACTGAGATGGCACACTTCACCATGACCTCCCCACACCTCCCTGAGCGAACACCCATGGCCGAGACTTAGCCTCCCCATGCCCGTGTAGCTCAGTTGGTAGAGCACCATCCTTGTAAGTTGGGGGTCGCAGGTTCAAATCCTGTTGCGGGCTCCATTTGGAGGCACATGTCTCGCGCAAAGTTCGTCAAAGAGAACGCAAACAAGGTCGTGTACCTAGCGCAGCAAGGGCTGAACGCTGCTGCGATTGCGGAACGTTTCTCTTGCGGTCGGAACACGGTGGCTCTGGTGCTTCGGAACAACGGCTGGGAATGGGACTCTTCTACTTTGGCCTGGCGTGATCCTCACAAAAGCCTGTCGTCATCGCCCAACTCGGGAACGAAGTAGAAGTCGACCCAGTCCTCTGTGTTCCGCGTCCTGATCTGATAGCGCAGAGCATGACCGAAGGGCCACTCGCGATAATTACGCTGGACCCAACCACGTCCGCGTCCTACCGCTTCTTTGATCGCATCATTTGAGTAGCTCCACAGTCTTTCGCTGTGGACTCTTTCTCTGCCCGTGTCTTCGTCATCGAACAGCATAACAACACCCCGACTCCCAGAGAGTGAACAGGAGAAGAAGATGAAGTCAGTGATTGTGGAGATCCGAGCCGCCGAAGGCGGCGAGCACAGCAAGAGGTTGGTCGAGGACCAGCTTGCCATCTACCTTGCGCACGCGGCGCGGAGGCACCTTTGACGCCACGCTGCTTGAGCAGCGCCCAGGCTTCGTCGTTCTGCGCTTAGCGGGACGGGGCGTAGCTTCCTTGGCCGAAACCGAACCGGGCGGGCATCGTTGGCAAGCCCCGAGCGGTAAGAAGGGCCTGATTCATACCAGTACCGTAACTGTCGCCGTGCTCCCCGAGCAGGAACAGGCGGAGTCCGTCCTCGACATGAGCGAGGTTCGGATCGACACGTACCGATCGACAGGTGCTGGAGGCCAGCATCGTAACAAGACGGACTCTGCTGTGAGAGCGACCCATGAGCCTACTGGTCTCGTCGCGCGCTCAGAGAGCGAGCGTAGTCAGCACGTGAACCGAGCCCAAGCCCTGGCCGCCCTTGCGGCGAAGCTCGCTCAGAAGCGATCTGAGGAAGCCTCAGCGGGTCGTGGGAAGGACCGCCGGCTACAGTTGGGGACCGGGCAACGCGGGGACAAGGTGAGGACCATCCGAACCCAGGACGGTGTCGTCACAGATCACCGTTCTGGTCGTCGGTGCCGCCTGAAGGAGTACCTGCGCGGTGACTTGGAATGGTTGCTGACCTAATGAGGGCGTTTCTGTCCGCAGGCACGCTCACGAAGCTCGGCTCGAAGGGTTCTAGCGACAACACGAACACCGGGTCCGGCGGCTGAACGATGCCGGGCACGAGTGGCACACCGACGAGCGGAGGGCTGAAGAACGCCCGGGGAGTCACGTACTCCTCGGGCGTTCTCATGGCTCGTCGTCGTCGTCGAGCTTCTGCCCATTGGAAGATGAGGCACGAGGCTCGGCCGCACACGGGGCAGAGGTTCATCCCTCGTCACCATCTGACAGTTTCTTCTTGAGCTGGCGCTTCAAGGCTTGGAGCATCTTGATTTTCTCCTTGAGCACGGCGACCTCAACTTTCAGTTCGTCGCGGTCCTTTACGATGGTTCGGTAGCAGGGAAGCCGATGCTGGCACGCCCAGCCAACCTCCGGAAGCATGATGCGGGGTCTCTTATCCGAGTAGCAGAAGGAGCACTGAGGCCCCGTCAGCGGTTCAGTGGATGCCAACGTCGATACCACCGTCGCCACAAGGGATGAAAGAGGAACAACGCTACACCAAACAGTGCGGTGTAGCTCTCCAGCAAGACGAAGTAGATGCACCACAGGATCTCTTTGGCGACGAGGTGCCAGACGAGCCAGCGGTAGCAGTCAACATCTGGCTTCTCTTTGATGGCCTGGCGCTCTGCCATCCGGCTCGCGATGCTCACATGGCCGAAGGTCAGCCACACCGCAACGGCACCAACCCACTCGACTGTCTGGTTGCGCCACAGCGCGATGCTAACGAGCACCACCGCAGCGAACGCCGACTCGAAGTGCCAGGTCTTCACGCTTACCAGTCCTTGGTTTTTGCGGCCTTGGTAAGAAAGTCACTCATCGTCATCCCCTCGACTCTCGTCGGACCACACAAGAACGCTGCCATCTTCCTCGGGCACGGCAGGGCCTTCGTCGCTTGGATCCCAGTCTTCGTAGTCCAAGTCAACCTCGTGGAGACGGTCTGCGATGTCTTGACGCTCGGTCTTCATGGGTCTTTGGGCGCGGGCTGTCGGCAAGTACAGACGCAATTGAGGCAGAGGGGACGCTTGCGGCAGTACGGGCAGGCGAGGTCCTTGCGCGTTCTTTTGTAGCACTGCTTACATGAGGCCAATGTTTAACTCCAGTCTCATCGGATCGAATCCACCTCGCTGTGTCGTAACAGCATTGCATTATCAGCCATCCCCGTGGATTGGCAAGAACCGATGGACCTAGCGGGCGTGTCGCGATAGTTGAAGGGCTCAACCTACTCCTCATGGAGCCCAAGTCCAGATGACAACAAGCTACAAGATCAACGACTCACTCTTCCTTGTCCAAGAATCAATCAACACCGAGGCCAAGGAGGCCAAGCCGGCTGCTGGCCCCACGAACCATGTGCTCGTGATCGATTGCAGCGGATCGATGTACTACGACCTCCCGAAGATCCGCGAGCAGTGCAAGAAGAAGCTGCCGAAGCTCCTCAAGGAGAACGACACGGTCAGCATCATCTGGTTCTCGGGTCGCGGTCAGTATGGCGCGCTCGTCGAGGGCGAGAAGGTGGCGGGCCTGACGGATCTCCAGCAGGTCAACGGCGCCATCGACCGCTGGCTCAAGCCCGTGGGCCTGACGGGCTTCAAGGAGCCGCTCCTCGAAGTGAGCGCGCTCGCAGCGCGTGTCTCGAAGACCAACCCCGGTTCGTTCAGCCTGTTCTTCATGTCCGACGGCTGCGACAACCAGTGGAGCAAGAACGACATCTACACTGCGATCGAGAAGGCCGCGCCGAGCCTCTCCGCAGCCACGTTCGTCGAGTACGGCTACTACGCCGACCGACCGACCCTCACGGCGATGGCTGAGAAGGCGGGCGGAACGCTCATCTTCTCCGACAGCTTCGACAAGTACGAGGCTCTGTTCGACGCCGCGATGCAGAAGCAGGTCGTCGGAGGCAAGCGGGTCGAGATCACCCTCCCGAACTCCGACTTCATCGGTGGCTTCGCGTGGACGATGGACCAAGGGGACCTGTACACGTTCGCCATCGAGAACGGCAAGATCAGTGTCCCCGAAGGAACCACCGAGGTCTTCTTCCTGAGCCCCGCGTCGGTCGGCAAGAAGTCCGCGAACGACATGGAGTACATCAGCAAGGGGTGCTTCCAGATGCCGGCCACCACGAACGAGCCGAGCCCGACGTACTTCGATGCCGTCTACGCTGGCATCTCGCTATTCGCGACACGCATGAAGCCGGAGATCGTGCGCCCGCTGCTCAAGGCGTCGGGTGACGTAGCCATGATCGAGAGCTTCAACCAGTGCTTCGGCAAGCAGGCGTACAGCGCCTTCATGGGCATGACGAAGGAAGCCACCTTCCAGTCCGGTGGCCGCTTCACGAAGGGCTGGGACCCGACGGCGGTGCCGCGTGACGATGCGTTCACGGTGTTGGGCATGCTGCGTCTGCTCGCGTCCGACGACGAGAACCGGATGTACTTCGACCACCCGAGCTTCAGCTACTCGGCCATCGGTAGGGGTCGTGTCGACGCCAACACCGTGTTGACCAAGGAAGACCACGCCGAGATCGAGAAGCTCACCAAGCAACTCTCGACGATGAAGGATCCGATGGAGGCTGCCAAGATCACAGCCAGCATCCAGGAGATCACCAACAAGCCGCCGGCCCTCTCGTTCTCCGAGGACAAGAGCCAGGCGAGCGAGGGCTACCCGATCTCGAACCTGACCTACAACGAGGACCGGCCGAACGTGTCTGTCCTCGTGCGCAAGGAGGGCACCGTCGACCTCTCGTCGCGCACCGACCGACCGACCACAGTGCCCGGGAAGTTCCCGACCTCCATCTGGCGGAACTACACCGTGATCAAGGATGGCCTCGTGAACGTCGCCACCCTCCCGGTGAAGGTCTCCGAGGAGACCCGCACCGAGATCGAGAAGCTCGTCCAGAACGGTCTGATCCCGGTCGGCGCCATCCAGCGTGACGGCGACGTTCACCTCGTCCACATGAACAAGCTCCCCGTCATCAACGCCCTCATGGTCAAGGAGACCTCGGCCAAGGCGTTGTTCACGTCGCAGTATGAGATGCTCAAGGCTAAGGCGGAGCAGAAGGTCTACAACTCGTACATCAAGGACCTCGGCACTGCGAAGGTCAGCGCCGGCTTCGTCGAGCAGTATGGCGCGGACGCGGCGGCGTGGCTCAAGGAGCAGGGGATCACCGACTACAGCGGATTCTCGCCGAAGTCCGTCCAGGCGGAAGCCAGCGACTTCTACATGGGCAAAGAGCTTCGCGTGAAGCTCAAGGGCCTGTCGGCGCTGCCCGCGCTCAAGGAGGTCAAGGAGAAGATGGCGAGCAATAAGCTCACGGCCAGCGCTGCTCTCATGGCGCCCACAGTGACCACCGTAGAGAACTACCTCGACGGCAAGTCAGGGGCGACGGACGTCTCCGACGAGGTTGTCACCTGGCTCCAAGCCAAGGCCACCGAGGCCACCAAGAAGGCGCGTCGCTACATGTTTGACATGGCGCAGACCAAGTTCAGCGTCGTCGTCGGCAACGCATGGTTCAAGGAGTTCTCTTCGATCGACGAGGACACCTTGGACATCACGGTGGATGGCAACACCATCACCGGTACCGTCGAGCCCAAGGAAGTCAAGATCAACATTTGATCCGACCTCCAAAGGCGAGATGAGAAAGGCCCCGTATTCGGGGCCTTTCTCTTTACCGTCGATCATCCATAGGGATTTACGCCTGGGTATCTCCGGCGCATCCACTCGGATATCTTTTCCCATGAACTTTCTTCATCCCAGTGTATCATACGGGCTATCGCGCCGTCGTAGTAAGCGCCAGGCGTGTAACTTGCACCGACGGATAAGTTAGTTCCAATTGATTCAGTACCACCCGAATAGTCGCCGCTATCCTGGCCCTTGCTGTTCACCATGTGAGACTGCGTGTTGTTGACCTCCACCACGATCCATTGCCACTCATCTAAGGCGTCGTTGGAAGGGGTCAAAGTGCCTGTAGCACCAAAGCTCGTTCTAACTTGTTTTGTACCCGCAGCGTCATAAATGTAAACATCCCATGACGTTCCCGCTGCGTTCCCGCTTGACGTTAACTGATCAGACCCCGCAACCGGAAACACTTTCGGTTTGTAAACGATGGCTATAGCGCCGGGCTGAGGGAGCGTAGTAAATGTTCCTGAGACCATATACTGCGAGCTAGCATCATCGAAGTAGACCTCTTTGACTGCCGAAGGTTGCTTCACCGAAGCTGCCGGTTCTGGTCCGGCGCCGACCAAAAATGTGGGCCTATTAGTACCTGTTTGAGTGAAGCTGCCGATAGGAGTTTCTCCGCCGACGACCCATGTAGATACAGGTTCACCGGAGGCGAGCGTAATCGATTCCGCGTCGATGTCGCTGAATCGTCCGTATGGGACCGTCGCCAACCGTCGGTGACGCTGGAGCCACATCTCTACTTCAGCAGCACGGGAGGCATTGGCTTCCTTTATCCCGGTGTAGATGAGGACGTCGGACATGTAGCCATTGAATGCATCTGTGTCGTCTGTCTGCCCGATCTGAATAGAGCCCGGATCATTGTCGCCCTCATTGGAGGCCCCGGCAAGGGTTCCATCCACATACGTGCCCCCTGCTCCTGCGGCAGCAGCCGTTAATGTCTGGGTGTTTATCCAGCGCGACCGCGTATTAAATGGAGCCAGTGTGTCCAGGTCACTGCCGTTGACCTGTATTCCAAAGCTCCGCGACACTTCATTGAGTGTAGTTAATCTTATATTCCATAATGACCCTACCGCTCCCCTTCGTCCCATAATTGCGTCCTGGAGGTTATTCCCTACTGGACGCACCATCACACCAAACAGGTGAATATCACCGGTTAACGAGAACCCTCCAGCATCTTCAGCTTTGCTCGTAGTATTGTTGAACTTGAACACCTTCTGTTCAGGACAGCCTCGATCGCTGTCGTCGAGCACTACGTCAAGTGCCGTCGCCGTTAAATCTACGCCACCACTGCCCTTGTCGACGACAGCACCGGCACCCGAGAGCGTACCCACCCTGTAATCATTCGGATCCCACCAATGCACCGGGTTGCCTGGAGGTACTGGATCAAACGGAAATGACTCTTCAAGCCACCGTTCAGCTTGCAAGGGTGTCGTGCCATCTTCCCATAACGTGACACGTGCCACATCCACGTTGGCCCAACCGGTAGTACCCAAAAAGGAAGTTCCAATTGTAAACCCATTTAGGTCTTGCGTACCGGCATTCACAGAGATTCCGCGTTTTGCACGCTCAACAGAAAGTAGGGCAGCAGTAGATGAGAACCTACCCACTACCCGGACCCACTTGTCTGTTTCTGCGGCGGTATTTGATACTATAACTGTTCCACCATATATCCCCCAGTATCCTGAGAGCGTAGTTGACCTTCTAAAAAGAGACATTCTATGGGAGGAATCAGTTCCTCCATCAAAGATGTCCTGATCGTTTGTCGTAGAACCACCATTCCATCTCAAAACAGCGGCAAATACTACCTCTCCGGTGCGAGCCGTGGTAAAGGGTCCTTGTAGTCCTTCTGTATTAGACAGAGCAAACCGAACAAACCTTGAACCTGGGGTGGGTCCGGTGCCATCCAGGACGACCGTGGGGTCGTTGCTCGTTCCGGGGTTTGTGTCCAGGTCCCCGTCGCTATCGCTCCCGCGATTGTTCCATACGGCAAGGGTGCCGACGTCCTCTCTCTCCGCATCGTAGTCGGCAAAGGGGGCGCCTGGCGGCGGGAGCCTGGACGTGCTATAGAAGATTGGGTCTAGGTAGGTGACGTGCGAGGACGCGCCTGAGTAGCGATCTCTCATGTACTGGGATATCTTATCGATGCTCGTGCCATCGTCCCACACAATGGCCTTCGCGATGTAGCCGTTGAAGTTGTTGGTCCCACTGTCTGATCCGAGACGGAATATGGTCCCAAAGGTCTCTGTGCCCGCCGACCCTGTGGTCTGGACACCGTTGCTGTCGTGGACCTTACTACTTGTGCCGTTGTACTCGATCGCCTGCCATGCCCATTCGCCTACGGCGAAGCCTGTTCCGAATCCAGAGACTAAAGAATTGCCAGAGTCCGCCCTTGAATATGCGAACTCCGGTGAGCCGACTATGGAAGAAGACCATTCCGTTCCAGCCGTCCCTGTTCCTATTAGCGCAGCGGTACCGGTAGGCAAGGCGGCAGGTTTGAAGACTACAGCCGCCGCTCCCCCCTGGGTCTTGGCGGTGAAGGTGCTGGAGTCCATGTAGTCGCCGTTAAAGTACACGGTGTTCTTAGAGTCCTCTTCGGGGCCGAAGACGTTATCAAAGACCGGCCTCAGCCCTCCAGCCGCCGTCAGGTCCGGTGACTCATACACCGGGCTGGGCCACGTCGACACCAAATCACCAGAAGAATGCCCAAGGTCCTCGGCGTCGTAAACGAAGGTCGGAGCGCCGGGTATAGTCGCTAGCCTTCGCCAGCGCTTGAGCCACAGTCTTGCATAATGCCAGGCGATATCGGAGTCATTAGGGCTCCCTCCATAGACGAGGATGTCTGACATGCGACCATGAAAGTAGTGTGCTGTGACACCGTCGTCGTAAAACCCTACAGCGATCGTATTCGGGTTTTGGTCCCCCTCGTCTCCGGATGCGTAAGCAACGCCGTCTACATACGTTGAGCCGTTGCCTGCCGCCGTCGCGAAGTTGAAGGACAGGTTCACCCACCGACTAGGGGTCAGGAATGGCGCTATCGTGTCGAGGTCGCCGTTCGTGATGCTGGCGCCGGCATTTCTAACCGTCACGTTAGACGCATTTATGTGGCACCACCAGTCCGTATATGCGCTGCCGTAAGCGCCTACGATGGGGTTCAACTTCCCTGCGGTATTGATCCGGATGCAGGTGGCCACGGTGAACTCATCTGACAAGATGCCGTTTGGGTAGGACGGTGTTGGTAGTGATGGGTCTATCATTCTGGCGGTAGTGCCATTGAACACGAAGACCTTCTGATCTCGGCATTCAGTGTCGTACGCGACCGTGACGTTGTTGTTTGTCAGGTCGAAGCCGTCGCTACCGGCGTCAGTTATCGTGGTCGGGGTGCCAATGGGGAAGTTGTTCGGGTTCCACCAGTGGAACGGATTACCGGGAGGGACCGGCGAGAAGTAGTAAGCCTCCTCGATCCACTTCTCGATCGACTTTATGGACGTATCATCATCCCACAGCGTGAGCCTGGCCACATCGATATTGCCCGGGTTCTGCCCGATAGCATCAGAGCCAATAGTCAGTCCGTCCAGAATGCTAGGGCCGGTGTCACCTGCTCCTCTATTCACCCTTTCAATGAAGATGTAGTTCCTGATCCCGTTTACACCCAGGATGCCGTAGATGCGCACCCACTTGTCTCGCTCTGCGGCGAGTGACGGCGAGCCGATTGAGTCTGGAAGGCTCGCCCCGGCTAGCCACCCAGATGTAGTGACCGCGCGGCACATCGTTATCCTGTTGGTGGCTGATAATCCGTCAAAGAACGTTTGCCTTGTAGCAACCCCGCCAACCCACCTTACGACGGCAGCGAACTTGATGCCGTCGCGTCTGCCGTAGCTGAAGTCGCCCTGGAGTGCCCTGCCTGCCGAGACGAACGATACGTAAGTTGCGTCAGAGATCGGCCCTGACCCGGCCACTACGACAGTGGGGTCTGCCGTCTCGCCAGGGTTGACATCGAGGGTGCCGGCAGCGTCCGTTCCGCTATTGGCCCATGACGTCAAGGCCCCGGCTGTGAGCCCCTGCGCGTTGTAGTCAGCAAACGGCGCCCCGGGCGGAGGCGGAGGGTTGAACTTGTTCTGGAAGTTCATGAACATGGGACTACCTGCTCACCAAGATCGTGAATCTAACTTCAAGAGCACTGGAGTTGGATGTAATCACGAACGTGATCGTGTCTCCTACAGCGATCGTGTTAGACGTAACGTGCGCCTGCAACTGCTCTGTGGATGACACGCTGTTGGCGGTACCACCCAGGGACACGCCGTTGATCTTGACCGTCGCGGTGCAGGTCCCCGAGTCGCACTCGGTGATGACGTCAGTGATGGTGCCCGAGTACCCAGAGTATGAGACTACGTAATAGGTCTTGTTGGCTGCGGTTTCGATGTGACCAGCGATGTTCTCGACCGAGTTCGCCGTGAGGTTGTACTCGGTGCCAAGGTCATCCATCCAGTACAGGAGACCTCCTGCCTTCGGGTACAGGTAGCCGTAGTTGGCGTCCGGGTTTCCTGCGGGGATCGTGATCTCCTTTAGAGCCACCGCACCGTCTACGCTAAGAAAGCTCTGAGCCTCAGTGAAGTCTGTCGATCGGCCAATCTGAACTCTGTTCTCGCCGCCATTGACGAACAACATGCCGGTGTTGGTGTTGCTCTCGACCCGGAAGTCACTGCTGTCGCTGCCCTCGTTGATGACCGTTCCCGCCGTACTCCAGCGCATCATCTCATTGCCGCCTGCCGAGATGGCGAGGATGTCGGCGCCCGGGTGCCAGATGCCCGTGTTCGGGTCGCTCGTCGCGCCGAAGTGCAGGGCAGACAGCAACTCTGTACCGCCGTTGGCGATGCGCATGATGCCCGTGGTCGTGAGGTCGGCACCGTCGTAGGTGAGCCCGGCATTGCTCGTCAGCGAGTCGGCATCCGAGAAGTACGCGACCTGGTTGACCGTACCGGCGCCGCGCATCGCGACCTCGGTAGTGTCGAACGTGAAGGCAGCTACAATGTCCGTATCAAGCGTGCCGTAGGCGACAATGGAGAGCAGCGCCGTCTTATTGGCCGGCATCGACACGGGGGCCGGACCGCCAAGGAACTTCCAGCCAGCCGGGAAGGTGAGGGCTCGGTCGCTGACGTCGCCAACGATACGTAGAACCACCTGCCTGCCTGCCGCCCGGTTGGAGGTGGTCAACGTCATGACCCCGGTGAGGGTCACGGACTTAGCCGACACGAGGGCCGGGTCCATATCCAGGTTCACAGACGCGGCATAGGCCAGCGTACTGACGGCATCGGGGAAGACGTTTTTGGTTCCGACCGTGAGCGAGGTGCCATCGAACACGAGTGACGACGTGCCCTCTAACGTGCCGTCACCTGTCCAGACGCCCACCTGGTTGTTGACCGGCGTTCCAACCTTGGTGACGTTGCCGGCCCCTGCGGGTGCCGCCCACGTTCCATCAGCACGCAGGAAGTTGGTGGTGCCACCACCCGTTGCCGCTGGCGCGAGACCCTTCAGCGTCGGCGTAAACACGTCCAAGAACGCAGTCACCTCAGTCCCGGTCAGGTCAGTGGGAACGCCTGAGCCTGCTGCAATCCTCCCTTTGAGGGTAAACTGCGCCATGTTCGCGAGTTTGGCGTTCGTGACCGCTGCGGCAGTGATCTGGTTCGTGACAAGTGTCGCCGCTACGATGTTGCTACCAGCACGACCAAGTACCGTGTTTGCGCCGATGGTCAGGTCGGTTGCGTTTGCGCCAGCCCCTGTGTTGTTCACCTTGACGGTGTTGGCCGCCATCTGCGCCAACACTGAGTTGGTGACGGCGTTGGCTGCGACGTACGCACTGATGTTGTTGGGTGTTCCCGCATCTTTCTGCCAGAGGACGTTGACTCCAGCGCCGACCGCAGCGGGTGTCGTGTCGTCGAAGTCAGCGTCAGCAGCAGCTACCCCATTGACGCTGATGCTATCTCCACCACCTGCGCCTGCTGCCCACGTCAGGACACCGGTACCCGCTGCGTCGGTGAGCACAGCGCCCGCAGCACCGAAGGACGCTGGGAAGCTGTAGGCTCGCGTGTTGATAGTCAGTGGGTTGGTTGGCGTGCCCGGGATCGTCAGCCCATTGGTGAGCGTGACGAGGCCGCCATTAGCTACAGTGAAAACGGGAGTGCCATTGTTACGAGCAACAAAAATATCTACTGGTGCGTCAGTGTTGTCCGCCATCAACGCAGCAGATGTAGCGAACGTCGGCGTGAGAAAAGAGTCCCCGTGGACGTAAAAGAATCCGCCGTGCTTGGTGCCTGTCTGATTGTGGGCCTGACCAATGACGCCGAAGTTGGCTCCGGCGTTAACCTGTTGTGCGAGGCCCCGCACACCTGCGTTCAGTGTCGAGGAGTTAAGGGCGACGCCGTAGACGCCAGTCCTGTGACCAGCAGAACCACCGCTTGACGTCGCCTGAGCGCCAATACTGCCCTGACTAGCAGCTCCAGACCAAGACGACACACCGAGCGACGCAGAGGTGTTACTAACTTGAGCGGCCCACGTCGTGGCTGTATCGCCTGCTACGCCGTATGCTCCGTCTAGGTTTAGGAGAAGCCCTATTTGACCAGCGCTGGCGCCGCCGCTGGCGACCGTCGTAAACAAGAGGCTTGATCCAGTTTGGCCCGCAGCAGCTCCATTCAACGTACCGCTCACGTACAGAGCGTTTTTGGTGGACGCGAGCGCGCCGCCGACTACGTGCAGCTTGTGGGCTACCGAGCCAGGGGCAACACCGATACCAACGGCACCAGCAGCACCGGTGGTGGCGACCAAGCCGGCATCAACAACGAGTGTGTTCGGATCGCCGAAGCCCTCTACTCGGAAGTCGACGTCTACCCCAGATTCGTTGACTACGACCTCACTGGTAGCGAAGCCATTGATCTGGAGTCTGCCTGTAGCGTTGGCGATGATCGAGTCGGTGCCATTGTGCTGGAGTGTTAGGTCACCACCGGCACCGATGCTCAGATTCGCCGAGTCGGTCGGGATCTGAACGGCACCGGCGCTGGTGATGCGCATGCGCTCGACGGCCCCTGAGCCATTTAGGCGAGTTCCGAATGCAAGGTAGCCGTTCTCGTTTGCGGAGGTAGCATTTTCCTTCTTGCCCCAGATGTAAGCCATCGGAACCGGGCTTCCAGTACCGACGGTATTAGCCATAAGGCCAATGGTGCCACCAACATCAGCGGCGTGTGTTTCGAGGCTCCTAACGTACACGTTCGCAGAGCCTGAGGCGGGGGTGGCGTTGAGACCAGCAAAATTGGCTGCGTTTTGGGCTCCAGTTCTATTTACCCAGAGTTGGGGACCACTTCCCTCGATGTGAACATGGTGATCTGTGGGGACGACACCGAAGCCTACAAAGC